>Ga0182738_1000850_pt1 | contig 40613 bp, 41 predicted proteins | sample eDN5th30CBELigMG_FD_128876 | JGI IMG/M metagenome (GOLD analysis project Ga0182738, IMG submission 128876) | Enriched Miracle-Growth compost microbial communities from Emeryville, California, USA - eDNA 5th pass 30_C BE-Lig MG (version 2)... ...
CCCAGAGATTGGTCGGCGGATGGAAGTGGACGCCGTTGGGGGCGGGCAACCAGTGATTCACGGGCGCGGGCAACCAGTGATTCACGGGCGCGGACACCCCGGGGTCGACGGGCGCGGGCGCCCCGGGGCCGCTACCGCCGATGCCGAGCACCCGGGCGGCGGCACTGGGCGGATATCCGTAGGCACGGGCGAAGGCGCGCGCGAACCCTTCGACGCTGTCGTAGCCGGCGGCGAACGCCGCATCGGTGACCGAACTGCCGTGACGCAGTTGCCAGGCGGCGCGCTCGAGCATCACGCGGCGCCGCAACGCGACCGGTGACTCGCCGGTGCCCACCGCGAAGGTGCGGCTGAAGTGCCACTGCGACGCGTAGGCGTGCTGCGCCATCCGTTCGAGGGTCGCGTTGTTCTCGTCGAGAACGGCGTCGAGCAGTTCCCGGAGTCGGTCACGGCCGAAGGTCATGCGTTCAGTGTCGCGCGCAGACCCCGGCCGCCGCCCGACCGTTCTTGCTCTCTACCGGCTTCCCCGGTCAGCCCGGCATGGTCTCGCCGCCGAGCGGAGCGAGCACCTCACCGCTGTAGTACGACGACATCGTCTCCGACGCGAAGAAGACGTAGGACGGGGCGATCTCGTCGGGCTGCGCGGCGCGCCCGAAGGGCGCCTGCTGCCCGAACTCGGAGACCTTCTCTGCATCCATGGTCGCGGGGATCAGCGGTGTCCACACCGGTCCCGGTGCTACGCAGTTCACCCGGATCTGCCTGTCCCGCAGCGCCTGCGCGAGTGAGTAGGTCAGGGCGATCACTGCACCCTTGGTCGCCGAGTAATCGATGAGCGTCTTGTTGCCGCGCAGACCGTTGACCGACGCGGTGTTGATGATCGAGCCGCCCGGCGTCAGGTGCGGCAGGGCCGCCTTCGTCACATGGAAGAAGCTGTCGATGTTCACGGCGAAGGTGTGCCGCCACTGCTCCTCGCTCAGCTCGGCGAGGTCGTCGACGGGCTGCTGGGTACCGACGTTGTTGACGAGGATGTCGAGGCCACCGAGTTGCTCGACGGTCTCGGCCACGACCGCCCGGCAGTGCTGCGCGTCGCCGAGATCACCTGCGATGACGTGGCACGTACGGCCCTCGCGTCGCACCAGCTCGGCGGTGTGCTCGGCGTCGCGGTGCTCCTCGAGGTAGGCGATCGCGACGTCGGCGCCTTCCTTCGCGAAGGCGATCGCGACGGCCCGTCCGATGCCGGAGTCGCCGCCCGTGACGAGGGCCTTGCGACCCGACAGCAGCCCGCGTCCGACGTAGCCGCGCATCTCGTCGGCGGGACGCTCGGCCATATCGTCGGTCTCACCGGGATAGTCGATGGTGTGGGGTTCTCGTTCGCGGTCCTCGCTCATGGCCGCCGGATACCCACCGGCTGCGCCGATATTCCCATTCGTTTCCCCAGTTCACACGGACCGCGAGGTCGTTTCTCCGTGGCTCCGACGGGGTAACCCGGCCGTATGGCTCATGAGACCCGGATGTGCGATGTGCACGACGCCCCGCTGCCCATGCCTCGCGGCCCCATCTCCGCCGAGATCGTCGAGCGACTCGGCGGCCCGGTGGACGATGCCGTGTGGGACGTCGCGACCGACGGCGCGGATGCCTACGGCGAGGACGTCCAGCTCGCCCTGGCCGTTCTCTACGAGCTCCACTACCGCGGATTCGCGGGCGTCGACCCGGCCTGGGAATGGGCGCCGGGTCCTCTCGGGGTCCGGGCGCGTCTCGAGCGTATCTTCCTCGATCGTTTGCGTGCCGACGTCCCTGCCTCGGACGATCCGCAGGGTGTCCTCGAGGACCTGTGCCGTGAGCCGGACGATTCGTGGGGCGTCTCCCACGAGCTCGCTGCGAACGGCACGTGGGAGATGATGCGCGAGTTCTTCGTCCATCGCTCGATCTACCACCTCAAGGAAGCCGACCCCCACGCCCTCGCGATCCCGCGCCTGTCCGGCCGTGCGAAGGCCGCGCTGGTCGCCGTCGAGTTCGACGAGTACGGCGGAGGACGGGCCGAGCGTATGCACTCGCGGCTGTTCGCCGACCTGCTGCTCGCCGCCGGACTGAAGGACGACTATCTGGGATATCTCGATGTCGTTCCCGCCGTCACCCTCGCGACGGTGAACTTCATGTCGTTGTGCGGTCTGCACCGCGCGTATACGCCGATGCTGGTCGGGATGTTCGCCGCCGCCGAGATCACCACCGCCCCGAGCGCACGTCGCATGGTCGAGGCCCTCGAGCGTCTGGGCGCCGACGATGCGTGCATCCTCTTCTACTCCGAGCACATCGAGGCCGATGCCGTGCACGAGCTCGTCCTGCGGCACGACGTGGTGGGCTACATGCTCGAACAGGATCCGGCTCGGGCTCAGGACATCTCGTTCGGTGCGCAGGCCATCGAGTTCCTCGAGGGCCGGCTCGGGAGCCATCTGCTGACCAGTTGGGCCGCGGGCCGCAGCTCGCTCCTCACGTCGGCCGAGGCGTCGGCCTGACGAGCGGGTACGAAACAGCGAACGGAGCCCCGGGACAGCGTGTCCCGGGGCTCCGTTCGTCGGTACCGGAGTTCCGGCTCAGTCGATGAGGCCGGGTTCGTGTGTGGGGGTGCCACCGGAACCGCGCAAGCGGCGTCGACGGAGGTTGAGAGCGGACATCACGACGCCGACCGCGATGAGCACGACGGCAGCGATGGCCCCGACGAGCACCCATCCCTCGAAACCGTCGCCCGCCGCGTAGAGGACGAGGGCGACGACGGCGATGCCCGCGAGGATGCAGGCGTAGCCGATCCAACCCGAAGCTCGGGACGCGGTGGTGGAAGCGTGAGCTCGATCCGATGGTTTCGTCATGGTCGTGGATACCGCATCCGGCCCTCCACGAAACCAGCCCTCCACCACCCCGGGGGACGGGGAGGGCAGGCGGATGATTCTGCGCGGGAGAGTGTTACGACGGGATCCGCCGGCCGATGGGTCCGCGTTCGACGAGCGCGGCGAGTCGCTCCCTCGCGCTGCGCGGAGACAGGACGGGGCTGTCGGTGCCCATCGCACTGCGCATGCCGCGCACCGTCTCGGACCACACCTCAGGACCGTCGTACTTCGGCGACCATCCGAGTTCTTCTCGGGCCCTGCTGCAGTCGAGCATCGGACAGGTGTAGGCGAGGTCGATCCACCCACCCTGCACCGGTTGCAGCCGTAGGCGCCAGGTCGCTTCGGCGAGCGCCGACAGACCCCATCGCGGCACCGGAATCGTCGGGCAGTCGAACGGAGCGGCGAAGTCCCTCGCTCCCACCGGCGTCGGTGCACCGAGGTTGAACGGGCCGGGCACCCGTCGCTCGAGCGCCGCGACCAGCGCGTCCGCGACGTCGTCGGAATGCACTGCGGGAATCGTGAGCCCGTGGTCGATCGGGATCAGTGGAAGGTGGTTCGTGATGCCGGCAGGCACGAACTCGGGCAGTACATAGCGTTCGAGGCCCGAACCGGAGACGAGTTGTCCGATGAAGCCCGGACGGAAACGGGTGAGGACAGGCACGTTCGTGCCCGTCTCGAAGTCGTCCAGGAATTTCTCCGCCGCGACCTTGTCGACGCTGTACACACAGGTGGGTACGCCTTCGCGGGCCCACGACTCGTCGACCTCCCGGCCGTAGGCGCCGTCGGAGTACACGGCGGCGGAGGACATGTGGATCACGTGCCCGACACCGGCATCGGCGGCGGCCGTCACGACGGCGCGGGTGCCGTCCACCGCCACCTGCCTGAGATAGTCGCGCCGGTGCGAGGGCTGGAATCCCCACGCCAGATGCACGACGGCGTCGGCCTCCGCGAAGATCGGCGTCAGGACCCGGGCCGCGTCGGGGGCCGCGAGGTCCACGGCGCACCACTTCGCCGCCGCATACGGATCGCGCGCCGGGGGAATCCGGCGCGCGATCGCGACGATATCGAGTTGTGCGGGATGAGCAGCCAGCCGGCGCAGGAGCGCCGTGCCTACATTTCCGCTCGCTCCGGTGACGACGATGCGTCGTGGCAGACCGGTTCGGGATGTGGAAGCCATCGGCATCGCCGGTATCGTCCGAACGTCCCGGTCAGCGGGCCGAATCCGCCGCGCTCTTCTCCGTCTGCGCATCGGCGTTCGGGAGGGTACCGGCAGAGTTCTCCAGGTGGGCACGGACGAACCACTGGAACTTCTCCAGCTGACCGGTCTGGCCGATCAGGACGTCCTCGGTGATCGGGTCGAGCTTGCCGACCTCGTCGATCGCCTTGCGGTTGTCGGTGATGATGCCGTCGTAGACGAGGTCCAGCGCGGCGAGGTGCGCCTGCGCGGTGTCGCGGCCGACCGAGTAGTCGTCCCATGTGCGGTTCTTCTCGATGGCGCCGGGCGTGCCCTTGGGGGACGCACCGAGCGCGGCGATCCGCTCGGCGACCTCGTCCGCGTATCCACGCACGAGCTCGACCTGGGGGTCGATCATCTCGTGGACACCGATGAAGTTCGGACCGACGACGTTCCAGTGGATGTGCTTCAGCGTGAGGTGCAGATCGTTGTAGGCACTCAGGCGCTCCTGGAGAATCTGCGCGGTGCGCGAGCCGTCGGCATCGCTCAGACCGGGAACCGTGTAGCTCGAGTTCGACATATTCTTCCTCCAGAATGCTCGCGGGTGTGTCGGAGGGCGGATACCCGAGATCCGGTGACATCCAAACATCCGGGCGCACCGAGCGACCCGTGACCTGCGTCGAAGAATTTCGTCCGAATTCGGCGAGTCACAAACGTTTGGAAACGGACCAACCCGGTTATTCGTTCGCCGGGCACCGAAGCCTCCAGGTTTCGGTCATGACATACGAGGTGGCGACAATGATCATTCTGGGTCTGATTCTGTTGGTGGTGGGGTTCTTCACCGGTATCTCGATTCTCACCACACTCGGAGTGATACTCCTGGTGATCGGCGTGATCCTTGCGATCCTGGGCGCGACGGGCCGGGCGATCGGCGGACGCGCACACTGGTACTGACCCCGATCGATCGTCCGTGCCGGAAGGAGACGTCCGGCACGAGACAGGACTGCGGATCCCGGGTGCTCACAGCACCCGGGATTCGTCGTTTCGGGACCTCCACGCACGGCCCCGCCCGGACAGGCGGATCGAGGAGCGGATCTCGGAACGACATCCGGGCCGGCCCCTGTGCAGGGACCGGCCCGGATCGGCGGAGTCGCTCGGTGACTACGTGTCAGTGCTCGCCGCGGCCTTCGGTGTCTCGGTGCTCGCCGCCTTCGGTGCACGGAGTGTGCGATGGCTGGTGTCGCAGAGGGGGTACAGGGCGCTGCGGTGACACCGGCACACGGCCACCACGAAACGGTCCGAGACCGTCTCGGCGCCGTCGTCCTCGACGATGCGCACCGGGCCCTCGACGAGGGTCGGCCCGCCCCTCACCTGACGCACGACTCGTGCTTCGCACTCTCCGTCGGCGGTGAGCTGCGTGATCTTCGGTGTCCTGCTCACGTCCTCAACTCCTCGTGCGAGGACGGTCGGCGCGAACGACGACCACCTCCTCGGTCAGTGCCCCCGGCTCGGCCATCTGTGACGAGTACAGATAATCCGTGCGGCTGCGAAGAACCGGTCCGAAGGGGATACGACTGCGGGCGACGACGGACGCCTTGAGGTCCGCGTCGCGCAGCCGGGACAGTGTCGCTTCCACACCGGTGAACTCGGAGTGCACGATCAGCGCGAATCCGCCGGGTGTGAGCAGCGTGGGAAGGCTGTCGCACAGGGGATCGAGAACACAGCGGCCGTCGGCGCCGGCATCCCAGCGCGGGTCGCGGTTCTCCCCGTCGCACGGAACGTAGGGCGGATTCGACAACACGACATCGAACGGACCGTGGCGCAGGGCCTCGTCCAGACCTCCCTGCCGGGCACGGATCGGCAACCGGCGCGACCATGCGTTGACGCGGGCGCTGAACACGGCGCGCGGGTTGATGTCGAAGGCCGTCACCGACGAAGCACCGAGCATGGCGGCGTTCACCGCCAGAACTCCCGTCCCGGTGCAGAAGTCGAGAACCTTCGCACCCTTCGTCCCGCCTGCGTCGGCAAGCGCGCCGGCGAGCAGGTACGAATCCTCCTGGGGGCGGTACACCCCCGGAAGACGCCATACCCGCGGCGAATCCGATCCGTCCAGTGCCAGGGAAGCTGTCACGTCACACCACCTCGGTATCTCGAGTTCGACGGCATCTCCACCACCCCGGGCCGAAGGCCCGGATCCGTCCGTTCGCGGGCGGATACCCGCGCGATTCACGTGTGAAACACGCCACCGATACGCGAGGGAGACCGGGTTGTCACGAGAACAGCACCCGGCGCGCGGCATTTCGCACGCGCCGGGTCACCGGAGCAGTGCGTTTCCGATCCGAGAGAGCGGCGTGAGCGGCGTTCCAGCCACCCATACCGTGGACTCCCCCGCCCGGATGGGCACCCGAACTGGCGAGATACACCCCTTCGACCGGGGTTCGCGGTCCGCCGAAACCGGGCGTGGGCCGCAGGAACAACTGCTGGTGGACCTGCGCGGTTCCACCGTTGACGGCGCCGCCGACGAGATTCGCGTTCGCCGCTTCGAGGTCGCCGGGACGCTGGACGTGCCGACCGACCACGCGCGCGCCGAAACCCGGTGCGTAGGCCTCGAGTTGCGCGTCGACGCGTTCGGCGAGGAGGTCGGCGGCCGCGTCGTCGGTGATCCCGCGCGGCAGATGCGTGTAGGCCCAGCAGCTTTCGGTGCCCTCCGGTGACCTCGTGGCGTCGGCCGTGGTCATCTGACCGAACAGCAGGAAGGGGGACTCGGGGACGACGCCGGTGGACAGATCGGCCGACCACCGGATCATCGCGTCCGTATCGGCACCGACGTGCACCGTTCCGGCGCCGCTCAACGACGGCGAACGCCACGGCACACGACCGTCGAGCGCGTAGTTCACCTTCACGACCGGGGTGTCCCATTCGAACTTGCGGATGTCGTCGAGTACCCGCGACCCGACCGCGTCGGCCGGGAGGAGTCGTGTGTACAGGGCCGGGGCCGAGGTGTCGGCGAGGACGGCGCGTCGCACCTTCACCCGTTCACCGCCGGCGGTCCGAACGGCGGAGACCTTCCCGCCCTGTACCTCCACGCCGACGACCGGCGAGTCGCACCGCAGCTGGGCGCCCGCCGAGGCGCCGCGGCGGACCAGCGCGTCTGTGAGCGCTCCTGCCCCGCCGACCGGCGCGGGGAATCCGACGTCCTGCGCGAGCATGGTGAGCATGTAACCCATGACGCCGCTGCCGGGGGCCTCGGGCGGTGTGTCTGCGTGCATGGCGTTGCCCAGGAGCAGCAGCCGTGCCGCCGAACCGCCGAACAGTTCGGCGGACATCCGGGTGACGGGCAGCGCGAGCATGCGCGCGTAGCGCAGCAGATCTCCCGTCTTCATGGTGCGCAGCAGGTCCATGGTGCCCCGGACGGGCGGGAACGGGCCGAGGAGCAGTTCGAGCAGCGCACCGCGCACCTGTGTCCACTGGTCGAACAGCGTCAGCCAGGCTTCGCCGTCACCGACGCAGCGACGCTCGAGGTCGGCCGCCGTGTCGGTCGGATCCGGGGAGACGACGATCGCGTCCTCGTCGTCGGGACCGAGCGGGTGACCGAAGGCCTTCGGGGAACGCGCCCAGCGGAGGCCGTGCGACGCGAGATCGAGGGCCTGGAAGGCCGGTGAGGCCACACCGAGCGGGTAGAAGGCGCTGAACAGATCGGCGCGGTATCCCGGGTGGAGTTCTGCGCTGCGCACGGCGCCACCGGGTTCGGGCTGTTCCTCGAGCACGAGGACGTCCCATCCGGCGTCGGCGAGCACCGCAGCGGCGGTCAGACCGTTGGGTCCGGCGCCGATGACGACCGCATCGACCGTCGCGTCGCTCATTCGGTGGCACCTTCGGCGAGCAGCACCAGCCGTCTCAGGCATTCCTGATTCCGTGGCAGCACCAATTCCTCCTGTACCCGGTCGGGAACGAGTGCGTACGGCCCTTCGACGACGTGTTCGGCCATCGTGATGCGGGTGCCACCGTCGTGGGTGGGTTCGAGCGTGAGCGCGATCTCGGCCTTGCCGAACAGCCAGGCACGTGCGCGCAGCACCAGTTGCCGTTCGGGCACCACCGCGCGGACCTCGGTGTGATCGTCGAGCAGGAGGGGCCACAGACCCACCGAATGGTGGATCCGGGTGTCCGGTTGCGGCCAGGCGGGGTCGACGGCCCGGATGCGGGACGCACCCACGACCCATGCCGCGTACCTCCAGCCGTCCGCGAGGATCTCCCACACCCGCGCCGGCGCCACCGAAGTCTCGATCGTCGCGATCCTGGCCATGCCCGCTCCTCATCCTCTGGACGACTGCTCGCTTGCGGCAGACGCATACCCCGCCACCGCAGGTGTCACACGACGCCGGGTGTCATCGCTGTTCGCAGGGGGTATCCGGGCGGGCATGGAAGCCGAGACCACCTCCACCTCCAAGCCGTATGCCTTCGTCTTCGCACCGTCCCCGCTCCTCACGGTGACCCTCGAGAAGGCACCCGACGGAAGCACCGAGCTGCACGTCCATCCCGGCGGGCAGGGCTTCTGGATCGGGCGCATGGCGGCGACCCTGGGAATGGACGTGCACCTGTGCGGACCGTTCGGCGGCGAGTCCGGCACGATCCTCGTCGACATGATCAACCGCGAAGGCCTCACCGTGCACCCCGTGGAGACCGCGTCACCCAACGGTTCCTACATCCACGACCGTCGCGAGGGTGAACGGAAAGAGATCGTGGAGATCGACCCGCCGGCGCTCACCCGGCACGAGACCGACGATCTGTTCAGCGCGTCGCTGGCGTCCGCGATGTGTTCGAAGGTCGCGATGCTGGGCGGACCGCACCACGATGACGCCGTGCCGAGCGAGGTGTACACGCGCCTGTGCGCCGATCTGGGAGCCCTCGGCATCCCGGTCGTCGCCGACCTGTCCGGCCCCACCCTCGGTTCGGCCCTCGAAGGCGGGGTGACCGTTCTGAAGGTGAGCCACGAGGATCTCATCGAGGACGGTCGCGCGAAGTCCGAGGATCTCGACGATCTCATCGAGGCCATGCACCGTCTCCACGACGAAGGTGCCGCCTCGGTGGTGATCTCCCGCGCCGGCGATCCGGCGATCGCCCTGGACAACGGAACCGTCTGGGAGGTGGAGGCACCCTCGGTGCAGACCGTGGACCACCACGGCGCCGGAGATTCGATGACCGCCGGTATCGCGTCGGCCTACGCCGCGGGTGCGAAGTTCGAGGACGCGCTGCGTCTCGGTGCCGCAGCAGGTGCAGTGAACGTCACGCGTCGCGGTCTGGCGACGGGGCACCGTGGCGCTGTCGAGAAGATGGCCGAGAAGGTGGAGGTCCGGAAGGTGAAGGGGAAGCGTTCATGAAAGCACTGATCGTCAACGACGACGGCATCGACAGCCCCGGTCTCGCCCTGCTCGCCCACCTCGCCGTCGAGGCGGGATTCGACGTGCAGGTCGCGGCGCCCCATGTCGAGCGCAGTGGCGCCAGTGCATCCCTGACCGCTCTCCAGGACGAAGGAAAACTCCTGTTGAGCCGTCGCCCGCTCGACGACCTGCCCGAGGTGGAATCCTATGCGGTGGAGGCATCTCCGGCGCTGATCACCTTCCTCGCCTCGTACGGTGCGTTCGGGACGGCACCGGATATCGTGCTGTCCGGAATCAACCTGGGCCCCAACACCGGTCACGCGATCCTGCATTCGGGCACGGTGGGTGCGGCCCTGACCGCAGCCACCCACGGTGCCCGCGCGGTCGCGTTGTCCCTCAACGGGACAGCCCCGTCACAGTGGGAGACCGCCGAGCTGGTGGCCCGTCGCGCTCTCGAGTGGGCCGTCGAACACAGCCGTCCGGGTGCGGTTCTCAACGTCAACATCCCCGACATACCCGTCCACGAGTTACGCGGACTGCGCAGTGCTCCGCTTGCAGAATTCGGCGCTGTCCAGGCGGAGATCGGGGAAGTCGAGGACGATGGCGACATCTCCCGTGCCCTACCGGTCACCTTCCGGGCCGTCGAACTCGATGAATCCCACGACAGCGACGCCGTTCTCGTGTGCCGGGGGTGGGCGACCGCGACCGTGCTGACGATGCCTTTCCAGGTGGCGGAGGCCGATCTCGGAACCTTGGAATTCGCCCACTCGGGTAGTTCGCGGAAGTAGGTGCAGTAGAAGGTTCGGGACCGCTCGGTCACGAGCACCGTGACCGAGCGGTCCGAACCCAATTGCTTCGGGCCGCTGCAGTTCTCAGGGCACGGCAGTTATCAGGCGACTGCGGAATCGGAGACGTAGCGGGAGATCGGCGTGACGACGGACCGTTGCGCACGACCGGTCGTGTCCGTCACGGACTGCACGAACCGGCCGGCCTCGGCGAGCGCACGCCGGCTCTCGGGAACGCTGTCGGCGAAGATCGGGAAGGCGTGCACCTGGTGTCGCCACAGGTGCAGGTCGCAGCTGACCCCTGCCTCCCGCACGGCCCGCGCCATGGATTCTGCGTCGCTGCGCAGCAATTCGTCGTGACCGGCGTGGATCATCACCGGGGGCAACACACTGAGGTCGTTGTCGAGCGGGCACATCAGCGGTCCGGGCTCCCCGTCGACGGTGAGACGGGTATGGGTGCCCTCGATGTAGCGTACGAGCGACTGCACGGCCGATCCGGGGAACATGGGGCAGGCCGCCTGCATGTCGTGTTCGGCGCGACGATCGGAATCGAGGTCGACGAGGGGCGACAGCGCGACGATTCCGGCCGGGCGGGGCAGATCGGATTCCGCGATGGCCAAGGCCGTCATGAACGACAGGTATCCACCGGCGGAGTCGCCTGCGATGACGATGTCCTCCCCCCGATAACCTTTCTCGCACAACCACTCGTAACCGCGTACCGCGTCGTCCACCGCGTGTGCGATGGGAGCGTTCGGCAGCATGCGGTAGTCGACGCTGAGCACCGCGCCGTCGGCGCGATCCGACAGGCTCACGGCGAGCGAACGATGAGTGTTCAATCCGCACATCAGGAAAGCGCCCCCGTGCAGGTACAGCACCGCGCGCTTGGTCGATCGTCCTTCCGCGCGGATCCACTCCGCACTGCACGCGCCCAGGTCGACGTCCACGTACTGGGCTCCGGAAGGCTTGGGGAGGAGGGACGCAGCGCCGTCGACGACCGACAGTGGCCACGCGAGGTCGGGCCGGGCCATCCATGCCCCGACGACCGGCTTCGCGAGTGCGCGTACCGCGCCCCGAACGACTCGGGAGCGCACGCTTCCACCTCGGTGGGTGCGGCTGACGCCCTCACCTCCACCGAAATCGTCGATCTCAGAAGACAGCATGGAACCTCCCCTGGGACACCCACGAAACCGGTTGATTTATTTCGCCTTACGCGACGTGGTACTGCGGTTTACCCACACCTGTCCGGCATCGAAACACCCGGTTCGGATCACGAACCGGAAACAACGGTGCGAGAGGCTCCCGCAGCGCCCCGTTTACCGGCCCGACCGGGGAGGTAACCAGCGCATATGCCTACCGAGACCACGGTGTCCCTCTGGCGGGATCGCGCCCCGCAAACCGCGACGTACGACGACTGGACGGCCCGCCGGGAGCGCTACGACGTCGTGGTCGTCGGTGCCGGGATCACGGGCACCGTGACGGCGCTGCTCCTCGCCGAGCGGGGACTGCGCGTCGCGGTGCTCGAAGCCCGGGACATCGGGGCCGTGACCACCGGGAACACCACCGGCAAGGTCAGCGTCCTGCAGGGCACACGCCTGTCGCAGATCGGCCGCAGACATTCCGGTGCGATCCGTCAGGGATATGTCGACGGCACCCTCGCGGCGCAACGATGGGTGGTGGACTTCTGCACGCGGCACGGACTCGACTTCGACCGTGCGGACGCCTATACCTACGCGCAGGACCCGTCGAATGCGAGCATGATCGACGCGGAATACCACCACTGCCGCGCCGCCGGTCTGCCGGCCGAGCGGGTCGGTGAGATCCCGCTTCCCTTCGGTGTGGCCGCGGCGGTCACGATCCCCGACCAGGTGCAGGTCGATCCCATGCCCATCCTGTTCACAGCGGTCGACCGGGCGCGTACGTGCGGCGCCGAAGTGTTCGTCGGGCGTCGCGTGAAGACCGTGGACACCGAGGACGCAGGATGCATCGTCCGCACCGACGACGGCGACATCCGTGCAGATCGCGTCGTACTTGCGACCGGCATCCCCATCCTGGACCGCGGCGCATTCTTCGCCAGGATGGAACCCGACCGCTCGTACTCCATCGCGGTCGAAGTGCCCGGTGGCCCGCCGGAAGGGATGTTCCTGTCCGCGGACAGTCCCACCCGGTCGCTCCGCACTGCCTCCGCGGCGGGAACGTCCTCGTCGGCGGATCGACTGCTGCTCGTCGGCGGCAACGGGCACGTCGTCGGCCGGCATGATTCGACCCGCTCCGCATACGACGACCTGCTGCGATGGAGCCAACGGACCTTCCCCGGCGCCCATGAGCTGTACCGGTGGTCGGCCCAGGACTACACGAACATGGACAGCCTCCCCGAGGTCGGGCCCGTTCTGCCCGGTGCCGACCGGATCTGGGTGGCGACCGGCTTCGGTAAGTGGGGTATGACCGGCGGGGTCGCGGCGGCCCACATCATCGCGTCCCGGTTCTCGGAATCGCCGGACCCCGAGGTCGAGGCCTGGGCGCCCGCCATGGCGGCCTGGCGCACCGAACTGGTGACCGGCACTCCCACCGCAGCCAAGCTCAACGCCACCGTCGCGTTGCACATGGCCAAGGGCTGGTTGCAGGCCGCGACGTCCTCCGGGCCGGAGCCGGACGAAGGACAGGGACGGGTGGTGCGCAGTTGCGGACGTCCCGTCGGGGTGTCCACGGTCGACGGTCGGACGCAGCGCGTGAGCGCGGTCTGCCCGCACCTCGGTGGAATTCTGCGGTGGAACGACGCGGAATCGTCGTGGGACTGCCCGCTGCACGGCTCCCGATTCGCCGCCGACGGCGCTCTGCTGGAGGGACCCGCGACCCGCGACCTCTCCCCCAGGTGATGCCGAGGGTGAAAGGAAGGGTGAGAGCCCGCGTTTCACATCCACCGCAGCCGGGTAGTTCTGACAGCAGCCGAGAAAGGACCACACGAACATGAATTCCGCCGATGGGGCACGACTGTCCGGACTGACCGTCGCAATTCTCGCGACGAACGGAGTCGAGGAGGTCGAGCTCGTCGAGCCGCGTAAGGCTCTCGAGGACGAGGGTGCCACCGTCCGACTCGTCTCGATCGAGCAGGGCGAGATCCAGGCCATGGAGAAGGACGTCAACGCCGCAGGGAAGTACACCGTCGATCACCTCGTCTCGGAGGTCTCCGCCGGCGACTTCGACGGCCTGGTACTTCCCGGTGGAACCACGAATCCCGACCAGCTGCGCCAGGACGACAAGGCCGTGTCGTTCGTGCGGGAGTTCGTCACCTCCGGGCGTCCCGTCGGTGTGATCTGTCACGGGCCGTGGACGCTCGTCGAGGCCGACGTGGTGCGCGACCGCACCCTGACGTCGTATCCGAGCGTCCGCACCGACATCCGAAACGCCGGCGGAAACGTCGTCGATCAGGAGGTGGTCGTCGATCGCAACCTCGTCTCGAGCCGCAACCCCGGCGACCTGCCGGCCTTCTGCAAGGCGCTCATAGATCTCTTCGCCGCGAACCCCGCGAGCTGAATCGTGCGGGCCGCGCACGACGCAGGCCCATCCTCGTTACTTCACCGACCGCGACCACAGAGGTCCCGGTCCATCTCCACCTGTTTTCCGAAAGGACCTCGACGATGCTCGAGCAGAGCCCCGTTTCCGGCGCCACCGTCTTCCCGTCCGCAGCCCTCCACCAGGGCGTGCGATTCAGTACCGCGGAGATCAAGAAGCGTATCGACGAAATGTTCGACAACCCGGCCGCTCCCCTGCCGAGCGAAAGCTGATCTTCCGGAGAACTGCTGGTCGAAGGCCCGCAGCGGTGCACGCGGTTTGCGGCCCCCTACCCGCCTTGATAACAAGAAGTAGTCGATTTCGAACATTTGGGATTGGTTCGCCGTAAGGCAGTTGCACGAAGGCGGGATTATGAACGAACCGAACTCCGACGATTTCGTCGTGGTCGCCAACCGTTTGCCGGTGGATCTCGAGACGCCGACCGACGGTGGCCCGCCGGTCTGGCGACGCAGCCCCGGTGGCCTGGTGACCGCGATGGAGACCGTCCTCCGGTCCAACAGTGGCGCCTGGGTCGGCTGGCCCGGCACTCCCGACGTGACGGTCGATCCCTTCGAGGAGGACGGGCTCTCGCTGTATCCGGTGGAGCTGTCCTCCCAGGAGGTCGAGGAGTACTACGAGGGTTTCTCGAACGACACCCTGTGGCCGCTCTACCACGACGCGCTCATCCCACCCACTTTCGATCGCCGGTGGTGGCGGACCTATCGCGCGGTCAATCAGCGATTCGCCGAGGCCGCGGCCCGTGCCGCCGCCCCCGGGGCGACGGTGTGGGTGCACGACTACCAGCTCCAGCTCGTTCCCCGGATGCTGCGCGAACTCCGGCCCGACGTCACGATCGGCTTCTTCCTCCACATCCCCTTCCCGCCCACCGAACTGTTCCTGCAGTTGCCGTGGCGGAAGGCGATCGTCGACGGTCTGCTCGGCGCCGATCTCGTCGGTTTCCATCTCCCCGGCGGGGCACAGAACTTCCTCTATCTCGCCAACCGGCTCTTCGGACTGCCGGCACCGCGCGGGACCTCGTCGGGCGGCACCATCGATCTCGGCGACCGGCAGGTTCGCGTCGGCGCCTACCCTATCTCCATCGACTCCGCGCAGCTCCGGGAACGTTCCCGCGACAAGGCCGTTCGGGAGCGCGCCGCCGAGATCCGCAGGGACCTGGGCGATCCGGAGGTCATGCTGCTCGGCGTCGACCGTCTCGACTACACCAAGGGGATCGACGTACGCCTGGAGGCTCTGCACGAGCTGTTCGCCGAAGGCACCCTCGATCCCGAGAAGGTCGTGATGGTGCAGTTGGCCACGCCGAGCCGCGAGCGTTTGACGGCGTACGCACAACTCCGCGACCAGGTGGAGCGCGAAGTGGGGCGGATCAACGGTGAGTTCGCCCGGCTCGGTTCCCCCGTCGTCCACTACCTCCATGCCTCGGTCGACCGCGACGAGCTGCTCGCGATGTACACCGGTGCCGATGTCATGCTGGTCACTCCCTTGCGCGACGGCATGAACCTCGTCGCCAAGGAGTACATCGCCTGCCACCCCGACGGCAGCGGTTCGTTGGTGCTCAGCGAATTCGCTGGGGCGGCAGCCGAACTCCGCCGCGCTCTTCTGGTCAACCCACACGATCTCGAAGGCGTCAAGCGCGCGATCGTGGAAGCGATCGAGGACGACCCGGCCGAACGGAAGAAGCGCATGAAGACCATGCACGCGCACGTCATGGAGTACGACGTCGCCCGCTGGTCGCGCACCTTCCTCGAGGACCTGCGGGCCACCTCGGGTGCGCACGTCACCGCCTCCGGAAGCTAGGCATGCGGGTCCTCTCCGACATCTGCCGGAAGAGGACCCGCACGCTCCGCACCTCGAACAGCTACAGACCCGAAGGAATGCGGACCTACCGGCTCGGCTGCGGCACCTCGCACTCGACCTGGGGATTGACGCCCGCGTAGTTGAGCGGCCCGGCCACCACCGTGACCGCCACCGTCGCGAGACTGCTGCAATTCTGGTCCGAGTCGCTGAAGTAGCCGCGCTGACCGGCCGCCACCGCACCGATGATCAACCAGATCAGGACCACGAGACTCAACAATCGCACGACCTCACCTCGATCCGCCTCATACGCCGGACCGTCCGGCCGGGTAGCAATACCCGAGGGGGAAACCGAACAAACGCACCGAGCACCCTGATCCGGCCCTAACGGACAAACTCTCTACGGTCGGGGCGGGCGGGGATGAATCAGGGTCCGGCGGTACCGCATAATCTCGTCATGACCGATTCGTCCGACGCCGACCGAGCGCTGGGCCGGATCACGGCCGACGACGCCTCACGGAATGTCGGCAGTTTCCGGTACCTGCTGGCCGACGACTCGTGGGAGTGGTCCGCGTCCGTCGCCCGGATGCACGGCTACGAACCGGGCACCGTCGTACCCACGACCGAACTCGTCCTCCGGCACAAGCACCCCGACGACAGGGAGGACATCGCGACCCTCCTCTCGTCCGTCCGCACCACGGGCGAGCCCTTCAGCAGTCGACACCGGATCATCGACACCGGGGGAGGGTCAGACAGGTAGCCGTCGTCGGCGACCGCATCTTCGACGAGGACGGCACCGTTCTCGGCACCTCCGGCTTCTATCTCGACCTCACCGACACCCTCGAGGAGGACGTACGCGTAGCCGTCGACGCTGCGATGGCGTCCCTGGCGGACGCCCGTGCCGTCATCGAACAGGCCAAGGGTGCTCTCATGCTGGCGTACACCATCCCGGCCGATCGCGCCTTCGAGATCCTGGCCTGGCGCTCGCAGGAGACGAACGTCAAACTGCGGGCACTGGCCGAACGACTCGTACAGGAGATCACGTCCTTGCCGGCCCTCGCCGAACAGCATCGGAGCCATTTCGACCACGTCTTCATGACCGTGCACCAGCGCGCCTGACGCCCGGCTCACCCCACCCCTCGTCGGGCGACCACGGCACATCCGGATTGGGCGACCTACCCGGGGGTACTCGGAGAGCGAGTCGCGCCCGCCGTTGCGCGCGTGCGCCGCTGTTGCGCGTGCACACTTCGGCCACGAGGAGGAGAGCCATGACCCAGGATGTGGAGAAACGCTGGAACGACCCCCGGACGGCCCGTAAGGCCACGATGTACGCAGGGGGCGTGATCGTCGCCGCGCTCGTGGTGATGGGCGTCGCCATCGTCTGGGGCACGAACTCCGGACAGGACTGCAGCGACGCCGCATTCGCTGTGTGCACCGATCCCGCCCGCCAGATCCTGGTCTTCGGGCCCACACTCGTGCTCCTGCTCGGCGGACTCGGCGCACTGTGGACGGCATACCGCACGTGGAAGCGCGGCGGTCGTTGGCCGATCTGGCAGGGTGCGGGATGGGCACTGCTGGTGCTGATGGTCGCCTACGCCACCATCTCCGCCCGCGCCATCATCTGACCGGACGCCCGGTCGTCCCGTCCGGGACGGCCGGAGCAGCCACATCACACGAACGAACAGCCGGGACAGCAGCGTATTTCGGTTCGTACCGACGCGCCGTGACCGGTTTATCCCCCATCGCACGCGGGAATACCGCTGTGGTGAAGATCGCGATGGTTGCCGGACAAGTGAATCCCCTGCTCGGTCACGGCACGCACGCAGATGCGGCGCCGCAAGGACTGCACGTCCATCTGGCCGAACTGTCGTCCGCCCTCGCCGGGGCCGGCCACGAGGTGGTGGTCTACACGCGCCGCGAGGACCGCGACGGTCCCGACCGGATCTCCGCTCCCGGCGGATACGAGGTGGTACAGGTACCGGCAGGACCGCCGTCACCCCTGCGCCCTGAGGAAACCTCCTCTGCGATGGGAGAATTCGGGAGCTTTCTCGATCGTGAGTGGCGTCAGCGGCCACCGGACATCACCCACGCCCACTATTGGCTGTCCGGACTGGCCACCCAGCTCGCCACCCGCTCGCTGGGCATCCCCACGGTTCAGACCTTCCACTCCCTCGGCACGGTCGAGCACCGGATCCGGGAGAAGACTGCGATGGACGCGTCCGCGCGCGACCGAATCCGCTTGGAGCGGCTCATCGCCCGGGGCGCGACACGCATGATCGCGACGAGTTCCGACGAGGTGTTCGAACTGGCGCGCATGGGTCTCCCGCGCACGCGGACCACGGTGGTACCGAGCGGAGTGGATGCCGCGCACTACAGCACCGCCGCTGCTCCCGACACCACGAGGACCCGCAAGCATCGTCTGCTCGCGGCCGGCCCTCTCGAACCGGGCTCGGGATTCGACATCGCCATCGAAGCGCTGGCGGGCATTCCCGATACCGAGTTGGTCATCGCCGCGCATCCTGCTCCCCCGTACCTGTCGCGTCGATCCGACGAGCAGGAGAAGTCCCGCCTCGTGAAGCTCGCCCGCGTACGTGGCGTGCAGGGACGCGTCCGGATCCGACGAGACGTCGGGCGGGACGAGATGCCCGGTCTGCTCCTGTCCGCCGACGCCGTCGTCTCCACCCCCTGGCACGATCCGTCGGGCATGCTCGCCCTGCAAGCGATGTCGTGTGGTCGCCCGGTCATCGCGACCGCCTCCGGCGGAATGCTCGACACCGTGCTCGACGACGCCACCGGCCTTCTCGTGCCCACCCGCTCCCCCGAGGCCGTCGCGGCAGCTGCGCGCCGGCTCCTCTCCGACGCGACGACACGCGCCACCTTCGGTATCGCCGGACGCGACCGCGTGCTCGCCCGGTACACCTGGGATCGCGTGGCGGAGGACACCCTTCGCGCCTACGAACGCTGCGTGCCGGTCCGGCGTACTGCACACCGGACCGCACGGACCGGTGTGCAGTAGCGCCCGTCGAACCTTTACAGGCGCCGGAACGATCAGCGACGGAAGTCCTGATCGTTCCGGTGTGCGCCCGCTCGGCCGGCCTCGTCACCCGGCACGTTGTTCGGGATCCGATCCGACGAACCTGCCTCCCGCGGAACCGGATCCGCGCGGCGGTCACCGCGCTGCTCGGCACGTTCCGCCGAACGGGGATCCAGCTCTTCCGCCCGACGACGACGCTCGTCCAACTCGGCCCGCGCCGCTTCGGCGGTATGGCGTTCCTCCTCGGAGCGGGCGCGCAGCCGCTCCGCCTCGGCCGCCTTGGCTTCGGCTTCCGCCGCGGCGCGCCGGGCCTCCGCTTCGGTGCGTTCGGCCGACGCCGCTCGCTGTTCGACTCCCGGCCTGTTCTCCTCGACGCTGCGACGCAGACGTTCGGCTTCGGCACGCCGGCGCTCGGCACGCCGGTTGCGGAGCGTCCACACCAGCACCGCCACTACCACCAACGCGACGACCACCGCTATCACCAGCAGAATCCAGTCGTTCGTGCTCATCTCGACCTCCTCGGGTTCACCAGCGGGTTCCCCCGGGTCGAAGTGACGAAACGGGCACCTCGGGCCGAGCGGCGGATCGGAGATGCCCCCGAACAGAACCGTTGCCGCCCGGGAGACCCGAACGGCAACGGTATGGAGGGGCGTGGCGGATTGCGGGCCACGCCGTATGGTCGGCTCTCCCGGTCTGCTACTTCACGGGAGCGACCGCAGCGAGTGCTGCTTTACGTGTTCTACAGGCCTTGGCGGCGATGGCCGCATCGGCGACCCGGAGCAGTCGTTCCACCGGCCGGCCGCTCAGAAGAGCCCATCGGACGTTCAGCGCTCGCGCCCGTTCGTCGAGATCGTCGAAGACCGACAAACCCGCCGCGCCGAAGAACTCGACTGCGCCGAGATCGACGACCATACGGATCGATTCCCCGAGCTGCCGGTGGGTGAATGCGTGGAGAGCGTGTGCGTTGCGGATGTCGATCTCGCCTCGTACGTCGATCCAGACGAGATCCGGCTCGATCCTCTGAGCACTGAATTCCGCACCGACGACGCGCTCTGCGGGAATATCGGACCTGATCGGTTGAGCCGACCACGCGGACGGGACGGAATCTACCTGTGCGGCAATTCGCTGAGGAACTGTCATAGCACTTCCCAACATCGAAAATTTCAGGAAGCACGACCTACGAGACAGGCACAACCGGTAACCGATCGGAACCCTCCCGAAACGGGGGTGCTTCCGTGTTCTCGGCTGTGTGCTCAACCTTCTGCCCCAACAGTAGTCCACGAACCCCGGGCACTCAACATGTCGAGCGTGCATTTCGGGCATGGTGCGGACAGCCGCCCAGGTCAAGGCGGATGGATTGGATTCGCGGTATCTGGGTAATCTCTCGGACGACCAGACATACACGACCCGCTCGTACCCCACTCCCCGTACTGGAGACATCAGGCTCATGGCAAAATCCGCGTCGATCGAATCGGCACGCGACCACAATCCCCCGGTAGTCGAACTCCGAGTAGAGGCTCATCCCGACCAGCTCGCAGTGCTCCGAGCAGTAGCCGCCGCGATCGCGCTGCAGCACGACTTCGACCTCGATACCGTTGCGGATGTGAAGCTCGCCGTCGACGAAGCGGCCACGCGGCTGATCATGGGCGCACCCGAGGACGCGATCCTCGCGTGCTCGTTCCGGGCGGCTCTCCCGCTGCTGCACATCAGTCTGTCGGCGCCCACGAACGACGCCTCCGCGATCGGGCAGCCGCGCTCCTTCGGTTGGCACGTGCTCAACTCGCTGACCGAGTCCATCTCGGTGACGAGCGACGACTCGCGCGCCACGATCGACATGTCCATCGCCGAAGGCAGCGCCGATCGGTGACGCGCAACACGGGTAGGTCGAGCGACGAGTACGCCGACGTCACCGAAACGTTGAGAACACTCCTCGCACTCGAGGAGGGCGACCCCGGTCGCATCCGCATCCGCGACGCAGTGGTCGAGCGGTGCCTGCCGCTCGCCGAGCACATCGCCCGGCGCTTCGACGGCCGTGGTGAGGCCTTCGAGGATCTGCTGCAGGTCGCGCGCCTGGGCCTGGTCAACGCGGTCGACCGTTTCGACCCCGAACGCGGTTCGGATTTCGTCTCCTTCGCGGTCCCCACGATCATGGGCGAGGTGCGCAGGCACTTCCGTGACGCCGGCTGGGCCGTTCGTGTGCCGAGGCGCATGAAGGAACTGCACCTGTCCCTGAGCAAGGCCACCTCCGAGCTCTCCCAGCAGCTCGGACGTGCACCCACCGCCTCCGAGCTCGCCGAGGTACTCGGCATCGATCAGGAGGAGGTGCTGCAGGGTCTCGTGGCCGGCAACGCCTACCAGACGGTGTCGGTCGACCGGTCGTCCCCGTCCGGCGACGACGGGCTCACTCTCGCCGACACGCTCGGCGACTACGACGCCGCGCTCGACGAGGTCGAGAACCACGAGGCGCTGCGTCCGTTGCTCGAGGCCCTTCCGGCCCGCGAACGCACGGTCGTGCTGCTGCGCTTCTTCGGCAACATGACGCAGACGCAGATCGCCGAGCGCGTGGGTGTCTCGCAGATGCACGTGTCGCGTCTGCTCACGAAGACCCTCGCGCAGCTCCGCGAGCAGCTCGGCGACAACTTCTGACGGGTCGACGTCCCGGGCTCCCGTGCCCGGGACGTCGACGCGGTCAGAACGTCGAGGCGTCGATCACGAAGCGATAGCGCACATCACTGGCGACCACACGGTCGTATGCCTCGTTGATACGGTCCGCGGAGATCAGCTCGATCTCCGCACCGATGCCGTGCTCTGCGCAGAAGTCCAGCATCGCCTGCGTGTCGGGGATTCCGCCGACATTCGATCCCGCCATCGCACGATCGTTCATCGCGAGCGAGAACGCCCGCACCGACAGCGGCTTCTCGGGCAGGCCGAGGCCGACGAGGGTGCCGTGCAGCCGCAGCAACGACATGTAGCGGTCGAGGTCGAGGTTGACCGAGACGGTGTTGAGGATCAGATCGAACTTCCCGCGCAACTCCTTGAAGGTCGACTCGTCCTCGGTGGACCGGTAGTCGACCGCACCGAAACGCAGGCCGTCGTCCCGCTTCGACAGCGAGTGACCGAGCACGGTCACCTCCGCACCCATCGCTGCCGCGATCTTCACTCCGACATGCCCGAGACCGCCCATGCCGATGATCGCGACCTTGCTCCCCGGCCCGGCATTCCACCGCTTCAGCGGCGAGTACAGGGTGATTCCCGCGCACAGCAGAGGCGCCGCGGCGGCCGGGTCGAGTCCGTCGGGAATCCTCAGGACGAAGTGTTCGGTGACGACGATGTGTGTCGAGTAGCCGCCCTGGGTGACGGAGCCGTCGCGGTCGACGGAGTTGTAGGTTCCCGTCACCCGATTGGTGCAGTGCTGTTCGAATCCTGTTCGGCAGGGCTCACATCCACCACAGGAGCTCACGAAGCAACCCACGCCGACGCGGTCTCCGACGGCATGCTTCGTGACCCCGGAACCGACGGCGGCGACAGTGCCGACGATCTCGTGGCCCGGCACGATCGGGTACTTGGTTCCGCCCCACTCGTTCCGGGCGGTGTGGATGTCGGAATGGCAGATGCCGGCGAACTCGATGGCGATGAGCACGTCGAGCGGGCCGAGGGCACGTCGTTCGACGGTGGTCTTCGACAGGGGCGCGTCGGGCGCGGTGGCGGCGTATGCGGCGACGGTGGTCGTACCGGTTGTGGACGTCATTCCTCCACAACTACTCCGCCTCGCGACGACGTGCACCCGCGGGGGACTCCCGCAGGTGCACGTCGTCGAGACGGTTCGGTTATCCGGCCTGGTCGGACCGATGTGCCGCCCGGCGGCGCAGTCGTCGTGCCGCAGCGACGAGGTTGCGCAGCGACGGCTCGAGCTGCCAGTGGTGACGGGTCTTGAGACCACCGTCCGGATTGGCCCACAACCGGTCGAGTTCCACCGATTCCGCCGCCTCGGTGAGCAACTCGTCGAGCTCGTCGATGTCCGGGATCCGGGCCGAGCGGGACTCGTAGACACCGGGACCGACACCGTGGGACAGCGCGCGGTCCTTGATCGCCTCGAGCACCCAGCGGATCGAGCGTGTCGCCACGATCGCCGTGACGTCGGCGTCGAGCCGCTCGATCGCGTCGACCACCGACGCCTGACCCGAATAGGTCAGGTGCGTGTGGATCTGCGTCTCCGGCTTCGCGCCACCGGTGGCGAGACGGAAGGCGTCGACGGCCCAGTCGAGGTACTCGGAGCGCCCGTCCTGCCGCAGCGGCAACAGTTCCCGGATGGCCGGTTCGTCGACCTGGATGATCGCGATGCCCGCCCGCTCGAGATCGGCGATCTCGTCGCGGATGGCCAGCGCGAGCTGGTCGGCCGTCTCGTGGAGCGGCTGATCCTGACGCACGTAGGAACGCGCCAGCATCGTCACCGGACCGGTGAGCATGCCCTTGACCGGCTTGTCGGTCAGCGACTGCGCGAACGAGATCCACTCGACCGTCATCGGCTTCGGCCGCACGATGTCGCCGTAGAGGATCGGCGGACGCGTGCAGCGCGAACCGTAGGCCTGCACCCAGCCGAAGTGCGTGGTGGCGAAGCCCTCCATCAGCTCGGCGAAGTACTGCACCATGTCGTTGCGTTCGTGCTCGCCGTGGACGAGGACGTCGAGACCGATGTCCTCCTGCAGACGGATGGTGGACTCGATCTCCTCCTGGATCCGCTTGACGTACTCGTCGTACGACATCCGGCCACGACCGAGTTCCGCTCGTGCCCTGCGGATCTCCGCGGTCTGCGGGAACGACCCCAGGGTCGTCACCGGCACCGGTGGCAGATCCAGGCGCTTCTGCTGCGCGGCGCGGCGCTCCTCGTACGGCGCGCGCACCCGATGTGCGGGTGTGACCGCGTTCAGACGTGCACGGACGGTGTGCTTCTGCTTGAAGTGCACCGACACGGGCGGCTTGCGCCACCGCTCCTCGGCTCCGGTCGTGAGCGCCTTGGCGAGGGAGACCACCTCCCCCACCTTCTGCTTCGCGAACGCGAGACGGTCGGCGACGTCGCCGGGGATGTCGTACTCGACGAGCAGGTCGTAGGGCACGTGCAGCAGCGAGGACGAGGTCGACACGACGAGATCCGGTGCGACCGCGGCGAGCGACTTCAGGTAGTCGAGGGTGCGGTGGCGGTCGACCTTCCACACGTTGCGGCCGTCGACGACACCGGCGTAGATGCGCTTGCGCTTGAGTCCGGGGACTGCGGCCAGTTCGTCCGCGCTGATGCGGCCGTTGACCAGGTCCAGGCCGATCGCCTCGATCTTCGACGCGGCCAGGATCGGCAGTGCCTCACCGAGATGCCCGTACGGGCCTGTCACGAGCAGACGCGGACGCAGCGGAGCGTGCGAGAGCGCGTCGTAGGTACGCGCGAGGGCTGCGAGCTCCTCCTCGCTGCGGTCCTCGGTGAACGACGGCTCGTCGAGCTGCACGCAGGTGGCGCCGGCGCGGGCGAGTTGCTCGAAGAGCTTCTCGTATTCGGGGAGCAGTGCGTCGAGCAGGTCGAGGGTGCGGAAACCCTCCTTCGTCGACGTCGGTGCGACCTTCGACAGCAGCAGCAGCGAGACCGGGCCGAGCACCACCGGCCGCAGCTCGATACCCTCGGCCTTCGCACGCTCGAACTCGTCGAGTACGGCCGCCGAACTCAGCTCGAAGACGGTGTTCTCGTCGAGTTCGGGCTGGCGGTAGTGATAGTTGCTGCCGAACCAGCGCACCAGCTCGAGCGGCGGGAAGTCCTCGCGGCCACGACACAGCGTGAAGTACAGATCGAGCGGGTCGAGCTCGTCGGCCAGCGGACGGAACCGCTCGGGCAGCGCGCCGAACAACAGCGCGTTGTCCAGGACGTGGTCGTAGTAGGAGAACGTGTTGCCGGGTACCTGGGTCAGACCCGTGGCTGCGAGCTCGCGCCAGGTGTTCTCCTGGAGCTCGCGAGCGACCGCGACGAGTTCGTCGCGCGTGCCCTCACCGTGCCAGTAGGCCTCGAGGGCGAACTTGAGCTCGCGGCGGGGCCCGATGCGCGGGTACCCGAGGATGCTCGATCCGTATCCGTCGGCGAGAGTTGCCATGTCGGCGTCGACCTTTCCCTCATGCACGTCGCGCCCGTGCACCGGTGACCAGTGTTCGGAACACTGTCGCCGGGCACGGGCGCCGTGTGCGGTGGTGCTACCTGGCTAGCCGGCCTTCTTGACCGTGCGACCGTTGTCGGCGTACTCGTAGAAGCCGGCGCCCGACTTCTTGCCGACGAGTCCCGCCTCGACCATGCGCTGCAGCAGCGGCGGGGCCGAGTACAGGGGCTCCTTGAACTCCTCGTACATGGAGTCGGCGATCGACTTGACGGTGTCCAGACCGACGAGGTCGGTCAGGGCGAGCGGACCCATCGGGTGGGCGCAACCCAGGACCATCGTCTTGTCGATGTCCTCCTTGGTGGCGAAGCCGGACTCGACCATCCGGATCGCCGAGAGCAGGTACGGCACCAGCAGTGCGTTGGCGATGAAACCTGCACGGTCGGAGGACCGCACGACCTGCTTGCCCAGTACGTCGGCGGCGAACGCCTCGGCGCGCTTGGTGACGGTGGGGCTGGTCTTCAGGGTGGTGACGAGCTCGACGAGCGGGAGCACCGGCACAGGGTTGAAGAAGTGCATGCCGATGACACGCTCGGGCGCACCGGTCGCGATACCGAGCTTCATGATCGGGATCGACGAGGTGTTCGAAGCGAGCACCGCGTTGGGATCGGTGACGATCTTGTCGAGCTCCGCGAAGATCTCGCTCTTGACCTTCTCGTCCTCGACGACGGCCTCCACCACGAGCTGCCGATCGGCGAAGTCACCGAGATCGGAGGTGAAGCGCAGACGCCATGCGGCCTGCTCACGCTCCCGTTCGGTGATCTTTCCGCTGCTCACGCCCCGGTCCAGCGACCGGAGGATGCGGGCACGTCCGGCAGCCGCGAGTTCACGGGTCTGCTCGAACACCAGTACGTCGACATGAGCGCGTGCGCACACCTCGGCGATACCTGCGCCCATGATGCCGGCGCCGATCACGCCGACGCGCTGAATCTTTTCGCTGGTCACGTCAGCTCCTTCTCGTTGTGGGGGTCGTGGCCGAGGCCGGAAGTACAAGCGAGGACCCGTCGGGTGCGCGCGTTTCGAACTGCTCCGGATACGCACGCACCCCGCGGCAGGACATGGGGACCTGTGGATCCCGCCGCGGGGTGGTGGACCTCGGGGTGGCGCTGGTTCCTAGTGGAACTGGCCTTCCTCGGTGGAGCCCTTCAGGGCAGCCGTGGAGGTGTTGGGATCGACGGTGGTGGCGATGGTGTCGAAGTAGCCGGCACCGACCTCACGCTGGTGCTTGATGGCGGTGAAGCCGCGCTCCTTGGCCGCCTTGAACTCGCGCTCCTGCAGGTCGACGAAGGCCGTCATGCCCTCGCGGGCGTAGCCGTGCGCCAGGTCGAACATGCCGTAGTTGAGCGAGTGGAAGCCGGCGAGGGTGATGAACTGGAACTTGAAGCCCATCGCGCCGAGCTCCTTCTGGAACTTCGCGATGGTCGCGTCGTCCAGGTGAGCCTTCCAGTTGAAGGACGGCGAGCAGTTGTAGGCCAGCAGCTGGTCCGGGAACTCGCTGCGGACGCCCTCGGCGAACTTCTTGGCGACCTCGAGGTCCGGAACACCGGTCTCCATCCAGATGAGGTCGGAGTACGGAGCGTAGGCCTTCGCACGGGCGATGCAGGGCTCGATGCCGTTCTTGACGTGGTAGAAGCCCTCGGCGGTGCGCTCACCGGTGATGAACGGGCGGTCGCGCTCGTCGACATCGGAGGTGATGAGGGTCGCGGCCTCGGCGTCGGTGCGGGCGATGACCACGGTCGGGACGTCCGCGACGTCGGCCGCGAGGCGAGCCGAGGTCAGGGTGCGGATGTGCTGCTGCGTGGGGATGAGCACCTTGCCACCGAGGTGACCGCACTTCTTCTCCGACGCGAGCTGGTCCTCCCAGTGCGAACCGGCGACGCCGGCCGCGATCATGGCCTTCTGCAGCTCGTAGACGTTGAGGGCGCCACCGAAGCCGGCCTCACCGTCGGCGACGATCGGAGCGAGCCAGTTGTCGACGGAGGTGTCGCCCTCGACCTTGGCGATCTCGTCGGCGCGCAGCAGCGCGTTGTTGATACGGCGGACGACCTGCGGAACCGAGTTCGCCGGGTACAGCGACTGGTCCGGGTAGGTGTGGCCGGACAGGTTGGCGTCGCCGGCGACCTGCCAACCGGAGAGGTAGATGGCCTTCAGGCCGGCGCGGACCTGCTGGACCGCCTGGTTACCGGTGAGGGCGCCGAGCGAGTTGATGTAGTCCTCGTTGTTGACGAGGTCCCACAGGATCTCGGAACCGCGGCGAGCGAGGGTGGCTTCCTCGACGACGTTGCCCTGCAGCTTGGCGACCTGCTCGGCGGTGTAGTTGCGGGTGATCCCCTTCCAGCGCGGATTGGTGTCCCAATCCTTCTGGATCTCTTCTGCAGTCCTCGGGGTGCCGGTGGTCGACATCAAATCTCCACTCTCTAGATCTGCCCCGCTCGGGATGAAGCAGTACGCGTGTACGACTTCACATCCTTTGCGTGCCGTTCGGATGTACAAGAACGACAATGACACAGTCCAAAAAACCCGTCTACCTGTTGCTAATGCCAATCTCGGCTATTTTCGTCGCAGCCATTGCGAAGATTGCTAATCGATGGTCGGTCCAACTACCCGAATCGGGCACGGGTTTATTACCCGCGAGTAGTAACTACCTCGGCTTTTGCCGCTGCCGTCCGGCCCACACCGCCGGGACGCCTCGTCCCGCCGACTCCCCCACCTCGGGACGGATCGGACACCTGTCTGTGACTGCCTTCACAAGCGGTGATCGCGGTTTGTGATCCCCATTGACCCCTGGAATCCCATCCGTAACATGTCTCGGGCCGGATCGGGGCCGGTGCGTCGCAGTGCCTTCGTGTCTCAGGGCCCCGGCCGAACAGCCCCCCGAACACGAGGAGTCGACATTCTCTCGAGTACGTCGCGGTCGATCGTCGAAGCGACCCTGCCGGTGGTCGGCGCCGAGATCGGCACGATCTCACGTGTCTTCTACAACCGGCTCTTCCGGGCCGTCCCGTCCCTGCGGGACACCTTCAACCGCACCAACCAGGCCAACGGGGCCCAGCAACGTGCGCTCGCCGACTCGGTCGCCGCTTTCGCATCACTGCTGGTCACCCACGCACCGACCGACATCGACCCGATCATGGAGCGGATCGCCGCCAAACATGCGTCCCTCGGTGTACAGGCCGCGCACTACGGGATCGTGCGGACCCACCTGTTCGCCGCGATCGCCGAGGTGCTCGGCGACGCCGTCACACCGCAGGTCGCCGTGGCCTGGCACGAGGTGTACACGCTGATGGCGAACTCGCTCGTCGAGCAGGAGACGGAGTTGTACCGGCGGGCCGGTGTGGCCCCCGGTGACATCTGGCGTCGGGTGGTCGTCACCGAACACGAGTACGACGGCGCGCACGCGGCCACCTTCCACCTCCGCTCCGTCGACGGTCGGCCGCTGCCGGCCTTCCTTCCCGGCCAGTACATCTCGGTGCGGGTCGCGCTGCCCGACGGCTCCGAGCAGATCCGCCAGTACACCGTCTTCCCGGGCAGGACGAGCGGCGAGTGGGCCGTCACCGTCAAGCGCGTGCCGGGCGGACTCGTCTCCCCCGTGCTGTGTGACGGCCTGCGCGTCGGCGATCACCTCCTCGTGTCACCGCCGTTCGGCAGCGTCGTCGTCGATCGGGGCAGCGAACCGTTGCTGCTCGTCTCGGCGGGCGTGGGCGTGACGATGACGATCGCGGCGCTGCGCGACATACAGTCCCGGGGCGACGGTCGGAGCGTCGACGTCGTCCACGTCGACCGCACCCCCTACGAACAACCGCACCGGACCGAGCTCGCCATCCTGGTCGACTCGTTGCCGGACGCCCGGCTGCACGTGCGCTACACCGAGTACGACGAGATCCGCGGCGACGGACGAACTCCCCTGTCCGGTCTGACGATTCCGGGCGATGCCCGCACCTACGTGTGCGGTCCGATCCCGTTCATGCGTGCCATCCGCTCCGATCTCGTCGCGTCGGGCGTGTCCCCCGGGTCGATCCACTTCGAGGCGTTCGCGCCGGGCTCGTGGTTCGGTCTCGAGGCCCCACCGATCTCCGTCGATTAACACGCTGCGAACGCTGCCTTGCGAAGGCTGCGAGGCAGTTCTACCCTGGGCGAATGGCCAAGACCTATGTAGGCGCCCGGCTGCGGCAGCTACGCACCGAGCGAGGACTCAGCCAGGCTGCGCTCGCCAAGACCCTCGAGATCTCGGCGAGCTATCTCAACCAGATCGAGCACGACGTCAGGCCCCTGACCGTGCCCGTCCTGCTCCGGATCAGCGAGGTCTTCGGGGTCGACGCCACCTTCTTCTCCTCGCAGGACGACACCCGTCTGATCGCGGAGATGCGGGAGGTCGCGCTCGACCGGGAGATGGGCATCGAGGCCGACGCCCAGGAGATCGCCGAGATGGTCGCAGCCCACCCCACTCTGGCGCGCGCGATGGTCAATCTCCACCGGCGCTTCCGCAACACCACCGCGCAGCTCGCCGTCGCGACCGAGGAGAGATACAGCGACGGCAGCGGCAGCGGTGCGATCACCATGCCCCACGAAGAGGTCCGCGACTACTTCTACCAGCGGCAGAACTACCTGCACGATCTCGACACCGCGGCCGAGGAACTCGCCAACCGCATCCGGTTCCACCGCGGCGACGTCGGGGGCGAGATCGCCCGCCGCATGACCACGGTCCACGATGTGCAGATCGTCAAGCGCATCGACCTCGGCGAGAACATCCTGCACCGTTACGACCCCGAGACCCGTGTCCTGGAGGTCGCGCCGCAGCTGTCCGGCGGGCAGCAGGTCTTCAAGCTGGCCATCGAACTCGCGTACCTGGAGTGCGGAGAGCTCATCGACCGCCTCGTCGCGGAGGGTTCGTTCACGAGCGATGCCTCACGCGCGCTGGCCCGGCTCGGGCTCGCCAACTACTGGGCGGCCGCGCTGATCCTGCCGTACACGCAGTTCCACGAGATCGCCGAGGACTTCCGCTACGACGTCGAACGCCTGTCGGCCTTCTACGGCGTCAGCTACGAGACGATCGCGCACCGACTGTCGACACTCCAACGTCCGAAGCTGCGGGGCGTCCCGTTCTCGTTCGTGCGCGTCGACCGCGCGGGCAACATGTCGAAGCGCCAGTCCGCCACCGGTTTCCACTTCTCCACCAGCGGTGGCACGTGCCCGTTGTGGAACGTCTACGAGACCTTCGCCTATCCCGGCAAGATCATGACGCAGATCGCGCAGATGCCCGACGGTCGTCGCTATCTGTGGGTCGCGCGCACGGTCGAGCGTCGCGCCGCGCGTTACGGCCAGCCGTCGAAGACGTTCGCGATCGGCCTCGGCTGCGAACTGCGGCACGCGCATCGCCTCGTCTACGCCGACGGTCTCGACCTCGACGAGTCCAATCCCGGCACACCGATCGGCTCGGGTTGCCGCGTGTGCGAGCGGATGAACTGCCCGCAGCGAGCCTTCCCTCCCCTGGGCAAGGAGATCGACATCAACGAGCACCGTTCGTCGGTCTCGCCGTATCTGGTGCGCTGAGCGTCGGTAGGCTCGTCGCATGGCACGCACCCCCGACTCGATAGGCGCGAAGGCACTCGAGTTCCTGTCCGAGTACCACCTCGCGACGCTCACGACCCTCCGCAAGGACGGCTCGCCGCACGTCGTCGCCGTCGGGTTCACGTGGGACGGCGAGGCGGGCCTCGCCCGCGTCATCACCTTCGAGGGCTCCCAGAAGACCCTCAACGTCGAGCGCGGGGGGTATGCGGTGGTGAGCCAGGTCGACGGTGGTCGCTGGCTCACCCTCGAGGGCCCGGCCCGCGTGACGCGCGAGCCGGCCGACGTCCGCGAGGGCGAGCGTCGCTACGCCGCCCGCTACCGCGAACCCCGCCCCAACCCCCGCCGCGTCGTCATCGAGATCGCCGTCGAGCGCGTGATGGGCTCGGTCCTCGACCCCGCCTGACGCATCCGCTACGGGATTCGCCATCCGCTACCGCAATTGCTGTAGCGAATGACGAAAGATGTAGCGAACGCGTTGTCCACAGGGCGACGACTCATCCACAGATCGGTCGGAATCCCCGACTCCCGCGATTTTCGGGGGCAGACGTGCGGCACGGTGGTCGCCATGGAGCCCATCCTGCGCGGCGACGCCCTGACGACCGGCCTCAGCGACGCCGAGATCCGCCGAGCACTGCGCAACGGTGAACTCGAACGACTCGAACCCGGGGTGTACATCGCCGACGCATCCCTCGACGACCTCGACCGCTACCGCATGCGCGTCCGGTCCGTCGGTGCGCGTCTGTCCGACGACACCGTGATCAGCCACGAGTCCGCCGCTGTCCTTCACGGACTCGCCTTGTGGAAGCCGGACCTGGCACGAGTGCACGTGACCCGCGACAGGTCGGCCGGTGGACGCAGGACTGCGAGTCGCCACCTGCACGTCGCGCCATTACCCACCTGCGACCGGTCGGAGGTGGACGGCGTTCCCTGCACCTCGATGGCCCGAACGGTCGTGGACCTCGCCTGCACGCTCGACTTCGACGCGGCCGTGATAGCCGGCGACTCCGCCGGGTCCCGTGAGCCGGAGTTCGCGGAAGCGCTCACTCGTTGCCTGGCCGAGTCGGGCCCTCGTACGGGCATCGCCGCGGCACGGCGGGTGGCAGCGTTCGTCGACGGTCGCAGTGAGAGTCCCGGCGAATCGCTCAGCCGGGTGCGTATGCAGGAGGTCGGCATGCCGTCACCGATCCTGCAGCAGGAGATCAGAACCCCCGGTGGGCTCTTCGTCGGGCGAGCCGATTTCTACTGGGAGGACGAAGGCGTCGTCGGTGAATTCGACGGCATGGGCAAGTACGACGACGGCGGGATCGAAGCGGTCCGTCGGGAGAAGCGACGCGAGGACGCACTGCGCGATCTCGGCTTCGAGGTGGTGCGCTGGACGTGGCCGGAACTGTTCCGGTTCGACGTGGTCCGCGCCCGTTTCGATCGGGCCGTCGCCCGCGCCCGGAGATAATCGGTAGCGGATGCTTGTGCGCACTTTGTAACACACGCGAAATCTGTGTCACGCGACCGTGACCGGACGATATTCCCGCGCAACAACTCCCTTCTACTGTGTGGCCTCACGGATACAGCGCTGTATACGCCTCCCGGATACACCGGGGGTCCTCTCCGGCCACACCTTCGAAGGAAGGGCTCTACATGTCTGTTGTCAGGTCCAGGCTCGCCACCCGCGCCATCGCGGCCCCCGCAGCACTCGTCGCAGTCGGACTCGTGTTGTCCGCCTGCGGAAGCCGCGCGGGTGACGAGGGCAGCACGGCCGCCTCCGGTGCTGCGTCGTGCGTCGACACCTCGGGCGACACCATCAAGGTCGGCTCGCTCAACTCCCTGTCGGGCACGATGGCGATCTCCGAGGTCACCGTCCGCGACTCGATCGCGCTGGCCGTCGAGGAGATCAACGCCGACGGCGGTGTGCTCGGCAAGCAGATCGAGATCGTCTCCGAGGACGGCGCCTCCGAACCGACGGTGTTCGCGGAGAAGGCCGAGAAGCTCATCGGATCCGACTGCGTCGCAGCGGTATTCGGTGGTTGGACGTCGTCGAGCCGCAAGGCGATGCTGCCGGTCTTCGAGGACCGCAACGCGCTGCTGTACTACCCCGTCCAGTACGAGGGTCTCGAGTCGTCGTCGAACATCTTCTACACCGGCGCGACCACCAATCAGCAGATCGTGCCGGCCCTGGACTACCTGAAGGAACAGGGCGTGACGTCGCTCTACCTCGTCGGTAGCGACTACGTCTTCCCGCAGACCGCCAACCGCATCATCAAGGCGTATGCAGAGGCCAACGGCATCGAGATCAAGGGCGAGGACTACACCCCGCTCGGCTCCACCGACTTCTCCACCATCGTCAACAAGGTGCGCACCGCCGACGCCGACGCGGTGTTCAACACCCTCAACGGCGACTCCAACGTCGCATTCTTCCGCGAGTACACCAACGCCGGCCTCAACGCTAAGGACATGCCGGTCGTGTCGGTGTCCATCGCCGAGGAGGAGGTGGGCGGCATCGGTGCGCAGAACATCGAGGGCCAGCTCACCGCGTGGAACTACTACCAGACCGTCGACTCCCCCGAGAACACCTCCTTCGTCGAGGCGTACAAGGCGAAGTACGGCGCCAACAAGCCGACCTCCGATCCCATGGAGGCCGCCTACACCTCGGTCTACCTGTGGAAGAACACGGTCGAGAAGGCCGAGTCCTTCGAGGTCGACGACGTCATCGAAGCCGCCGACGGCGTGACCTTCGATGCCCCCGAGGGCACCGTCACGATCGACGGCGACAACCACCACATCACCAAGACCGCCCGCATCGGTGAGATCCGCGGCGACGGCCTGATCTACACCGTCTGGGAGTCCGACGGCGCCATCGAGCCCGACCCGTACCTCGAGTCCTACGACTGGGCGTCGAGCCTGTCCGGTAACTGACAGCGGAAGCCGAAGAGGGAGACGACATGGATGTCCTTGTAGGACAGCTCTTCACAGGGTTGAGTATCGGATCGATCCTGTTGCTGGCAGCGCTGGGGCTGTCGCTGACGTTCGGCCAGATGGGCGTGATCAACATGGCCCACGGCGAATTCATCATGGCCGGCAGCTACACCGCGTTCGTCGTGCAGCAGGTGATCTCGTCGGCCGGGGTGTCCCTGTTCGTCTCCCTCCTCGTCGGCTTCCTGGTGGGCGGCGTGATGGGCGTGATCCTCGAGGTCACCCTCATCCGCCGCATGTACCACCGCCCGCTCGACACCCTGCTGGTCACCTTCGGTGTGGGCCTGCTGTTGCAGCAGGCCGCCCGCGACATCTTCGGCGCCCCCGCCGTCAACGTCATCGCACCGTCCTGGCTCTCCGGCGGCGTGGAGATCTTCGGGGCCGTCGTCCCGAAGACCCGCCTGTTCATCCTCGCCCTCGCTGTGGTGTGCGTGGTCGCCCTGATCGCATCGATGAAGTACACGCCGATGGGACGACGGATCCGGGCCGTGGTGCAGAACCGCGATCTCGCCGAGACGGTGGGCATCTCGTCGCGCCGCACCGACATCACCACCTTCTTCCTCGGCTCCGGTCTCGCCGGCCTCGCCGGGGTGGCCCTGACACTCATCGGCTCGACCAGCCCGACCATCGGCCAGTCGTACCTCATCGACGCCTTCCTCGTCGTCGTCATCGGCGGCCTCGGCCGCATCGAGGGCGCGGTGCTCGCGGCCGTCGCACTGGGCCTGCTCAATTCGTTCATCGAGTACTCCACGACCGCGTCGATCGCGAAGGTCATCGTGTTCGTGCTCATCGTGATCTTCCTGCAGGTCCGCCCGCAGGGCCTGTTCGCCGTCAAGACGAGGAGCCTGGTCTGATGTCGTCGACATTCTCGGTCCGCAGCTTCACGAAACCCGGGCCCGTCCGCACAGCAAGCGGATTCGCGATCGCCGCGATCATCCTGTTCGGTCTCGCACCCGCCGTCCTCTCCGATTTCCGTCTCGGCCTGCTCGGCAAGTTCCTGTGCTTCGCGATCGTCGCCGTCGGCATCGGTCTGGCCTGGGGTCGCGGTGGCATGCTCACCCTCGGCCAGGGTGTCTTCTTCGGCCTCGGCGCCTACATCATGGCGATGCACCTGAAGATCTCAGACGCCGAACTCCGCGGCGACACGGTCCCCGACTTCATGCAGATCGCGGGCATCCGCGAACTCCCCGCCTACTGGGTGCCGTTCGCCTCCCCCGCCGTCACACTGCTGGCGATCCTGATCGTGCCGGCCCTCATCGCCGCCCTGCTCGGCTTCGGTGTGTTCGCCCGCCGCGTCAAGGGTGCCTACTTCGCCATCCTCTCCCAGGCACTGGCCGCCGCGTTCGCGATCCTGCTCGTCGGCCAGCAGTCCACCGGAGGGTCCAACGGCCTCAACCGTTTCCGCACCTTCTTCGGCTACGACCTGTCCGATCCGGTCAACAAGCGGATGCTGTTCTTCATCGTCGCCGCGATCCTGCTGCTCGTCGTCGCCGCGACCCGCCAGCTCATGCAGTCCCGCTACGGCGAACTGCTCGTCGCCGTGCGCGACCAGGAGGAGCGGGTCCGCTTCCTGGGCTACGACCCCGCCCTGATCAAGGTGGCCGCCTACACCGTCGCCGCCTTCTTCGCCGGCATCGCCGGTGCGATGTTCGTGCCCATCGTCGGCATCATCTCCCCCGCCGACGTCGGCATCGTCCCGTCCATCGCATTCCTCATCGGTGTCGCCATCGGCGGACGCACCACCCTGCTCGGCCCGGTCCTCGGCGCGGTGGGCGTGGCGTGGGCACAGACCACCCTGTCGGAGAACTTCCCCTCCGCCTGGACCTACGCGCAGGGCCTGCTGTTCATCGTCGTCGTCGGCTTCTTCCCCGCCGGCCTCGCCGGGGTGATCACCCTGCTCCGCCGGCGCCGCCGCACCACCCCGACGGAACCCACACCGCCGGCCGAACCCGAGACCGCCGACCTTCCCGAGATGGAGCCCGTGCGATGAGCAAACCCGTCTACGGCGGCAACGCCGGAATGAGCAGCGACTACCTCGAGATCCGCGACCTGCGTGTCACCTTCGACGGCTTCACCGCCGTCGACGGCGTCGACCTCACTCTCCTCCAGGGCGACCTGCGGTTCCTCATCGGCCCCAACGGCGCCGGCAAGACGACCCTCGTCGACGCCGTCACCGGTCTGGTCCCGGCGACCGGCTCGATCACCAAGTCGGGCGTCGAACTGCTCGGCAAGAAGACCCACAAGATCGCGCGCCTCGGCGTCGGCCGTACCTTCCAGACCGCCTCGGTCTTCGAAGAACTGTCGGTTCTGCAGAACCTCGACATCGCCGCCGGCGCGGGCCGCTCCCCGTGGCAGTTGCTGCGGCGCCGCAAGGACGTGCTGCCCGAGATCGAGGAAGCGCTCGAGACGATCGGCCTGACCGCTCACCGCGACACTCCCGCGGGCATCCTCGCCCACGGGCAGAAGCAGTGGCTCGAGATCGGCATGCTGCTCGTGCAGAACGCCGACGTGCTGCTCCTCGACGAACCCGTCGCCGGCATGAGCCACGACGAACGCGAGGAGACCGGGCAGCTGCTGCGCCGCATCGGTGCGCAGCGCACGGTGGTCGTCGTCGAGCACGACATGGACTTCATGCGCGCCTTCGCCACCTCGGTCACCGTCCTCGCCCGCGGCAAGGTCATCGCCGACGGCACCGTCGACCAGGTCCAGAACGACCCGCAGGTCCAGGAGGTCTACCTCGGGACCGCCACCGCTCCCCAGGAGGCATGATGCTCGAACTCGTCGACGTCCACGCCGGTTACGGTCGCACCGAGATCCTGCACGGCATCTCCCTCACCGTCCCGACCGGGAAGACCGTCGCGGTCATGGGCCACAACGGCGCCGGCAAGACCACACTGCTGCGCGCCGCCGTCGGTCTGCTGCCCGTCACGAAGGGCAAGATCCTCTTCGACGGTGAGGACATCACGTCGCTGCGACCGTCCGCGCGGGTCGCCCGCGGCCTGGCCTACGTCCCACAGGGGCAGCAGTCCTTCGGTCAGCTCACCTGTCGTGAGAATCTGCAGGTCGTCGCCGACACACGACGCAACGGCCGGCAGCTGGTCGCCGACATGCTCGACCTGTTCCCCGCCCTCGTCCCGCTGCTGGACCGGCGGGCCGGTCTGCTCTCCGGCGGTCAGCGGCAGCAACTCGCCATCGCCCGCGCACTGATCACCGAGCCTCGCATGCTCATCCTCGACGAGCCCACCGAGGGCATCCAGCCGTCGGTGGTCGCCGAGATCGAGAACACCATCGTCGAACTCGGTCGCAGCGGCGACCTCGGGGTGCTGCTCGTCGAACAGCACATCGGTTTCGCCCTCGACAACGCCCTGCACTACTACGTCCTCGAATCCGGGCGCATCACCTCGACGGGTGACGGCGGTGTCGACGCCGCCTCCACCGTCCGTGCGGCGATGGCGATCTGATGGCCGCCGACACACGGCGTGAACGGGTCTACAAGGCCCTGCGCGCCCGTCTGATGTCCGGGACACCCTCCCCCGACGAACGACTCAGTGAAGAACGCCTCGCCGAGCAGTACGGGGTGTCGCGTACTCCGGTGCGCGAGGCCCTCGCCCGGTTGGTCTCCGACGGGCTCGTCGAACGTCGCGACCAGGGTCTGTATCCCTACCGTCCGCGCTTCGACGACCTCGCCGATCTGTACGAGCTGCGGACCACCCTGGAACTGCGCGGGATCCGCCGCGCGCTCGACGGCGAGTCGGTGCGGCACGATCCCGACGTCCTCGGCCCCGAGCTCGACCGCTGGTACGAGATCCGCGAGGATCCGCCCGAACCCGACGCCGGCTTCGTCACGCTCGACGAGCGCTTCCACATGACGTTGCTCGCCGCCTCCGGCAACCGCGCACTGTGCGATGCACTCGCCTCGGTGAACGCCAAGGTGCGCCCGGTGCGGATGTTCGACTACCTGACCCCCGACCGCATCGTCGCCACCGTCGACGAACACATCGAGGTCGCCGAGCTGGTCCTCGCCGACAAGCTCGACGACGCCCACGACCTGCTGCTCGCCCACATCGACACCTCGCGTTCGGTGGTCGTGCGTCGGGCCGAGGAGGCACGCGCCTTCGCCCGGATGGCCCGCGCCGTCCGAGACTGACCCTCCGGTCGTGTCACGTGACCGGACGGGTTCGTTCGGGCACACTGGCGCTCATGACACCCCGCATCCCGCCCGGACGTTTCAAGGAGCTCGGCCCGATCAACTGGGTGACATGGAAGGCCCTGTCCGCTGCCGGCGGTACCTCGGACGCCCACCTGTTCAGCACCCTCGGCCGCACCGGACGGCTGTTCCGCGGGTGGTTGCACTATGCCGGCATGCTCATGCCGTTCGGCCGCCTCGGCCGGTTCGAATCGGAGATGGTCATCCTGCGCGTCGCGCATCTGCGTGAGTGCGGTTACGAATTCGACCACCACACCCGCCTGGGCCGCCGTGCCGGGATCACCGACGAGGTGCGCGAGCGTATCGTCGCCGGACCCGACGCTCCCGGCTGGCAGGCGAGGCATCGTGCGCTTCTCGCCGCCGTCGACGAACTCGTGGCGACGAAGGATCTGTCCGACGAGACGTGGGCATCGCTCGCGCAGTTCTACGACGATCGCAGACTCATCGAATTCTGCCTGCTGGTCACGCAGTACGACGCCCTCGCCACGACCATCGGTGTGCTGCGGATCGAACGCGACTTCTGATCCGCCCACACCGGCCGGCACCCGTTCGGCGGCGCGATCCCTAACAAGGCTGTTACACAACGTCACAGCGGCGTCATTGCTGGTCCATAGCGTATACAGCCATGTCCACAAAGACGTATACAGAAGCGTCGGTCCCCTCGACCTTCGCCTTCGACACCCTGCTGGTCGCCAACCGCGGCGAGATCGCGTGCCGCATCATGCGGTCCGCGCACAAGCTGGGTCTGAAGACTGTTGCGGTCTACTCGGACGCCGACGCAACGGCCGCACATGTCGAACTCGCCGACATCGCGGTCCGGCTCGGCCCGGCTCCCGCAGCCGAGTCCTACCTGCGGGCCGATCTCGTCGTCGAGGCGGCCCTGGCCACCGGTGCGGGAGCGATCCATCCCGGTTACGGGTTCCTCTCGGAGAACGCCGAATTCGCTGCTGCCTGCGAGGCGGCGGGAATCGCCTTCGTCGGGCCGACCCCCGACCAACTGCGCGTCTTCGGCGACAAGCACACCGCCCGTGAGGCCGCCCTCGCGGTGGGCGCGCCCCTCGTCCCCGGAAGCGGACTGCTCGAGTCGCTCGACGACGCGCTCGCCGCGGCCGAGGACATCGGATATCCAGTGATGCTCAAGGCCGTCGGCGGCGGTGGTGGTATCGGCATGCAGGCCTGCCACAGCGCCGACGACCTGCGTGAGGCGTACGAACGCGTCATCCGGCTCGCCACGGCGAACTTCTCGTCCTCCGGTGTCTTCCTCGAACGGTTCGTCCCCCGCGCCCGGCACGTGGAGGTGCAGGTCTTCGGCGACGGGCACGGCCGGACGATCAGCCTCGGCACCCGCGACTGTTCGTTGCAGCGCCGGAACCAGAAGGTCGTCGAGGAGGCGCCCGCGCCGAACCTCCCCGACCACATCGTCGAGCGGATGCTCTCGTGTTCACGCGCTCTCGCGTCGTCGGTGCAGTACCGGTCGGCGGGCACGGTCGAGTTCGTCTACGACGTCGATCGCGGCGAGGTGTCCTTCCTCGAGATGAACACCCGGCTGCAGGTCGAACATCCGGTCACCGAGGAGGTCACGGGCGTCGACCTCGTCGAGTGGATGCTGCGCCTCGCGCGCGGCGACGACAGCATGCTCGACGGACTGCCCGATTCCGGACCCGAGATCACCGGGCACGCGGTGGAAGCCCGGGTGTACGCGGAGGATCCGGGCCGCGACCACCGGCCGAGCGCGGGTCTGCTCACGCACGTCGAGTTCCCCGCCCACACCCGCGTCGAGACGTGGGTGGACACGGGCACCGAGGTCGGCACCTTCTACGACCCGATGCTCGCGAAGGTGATCGTGCGCGGCGAGTCGCGGCGTACGGCCTTCGCCGGGTTGGCGGAGGCGCTCGACGACACCCGGATCCACGGCGTACAGACGAACCTGTCGCAGTTGCGCATGATCTGCTCCGAGGCAACGGTTCTCGACGCGGAACACGTCACCACGACACTGGCGGACATCCGCCCCACCGCACGTCGCATCGACGTGCTGCGCGCCGGCACGATGACGACCGTCCAGGACTTCCCGGGACGGATCGGACTGTGGGAGGTCGGCATTCCGCCGTCCGGTCCGATGGACGATCTCTCCTTCCGCGCCGCGAACGTCGCCGTCGGCAACCCGGAGGGCGCGCCCGGTCTCGAATGCACCCTGCTCGGTCCGCGCCTCGGGTTCTCCGATCCGACGATCGTGTGTGTCACAGGCGCCCCCGCCGAGGTCACCGTCGACGGTGCGCCGGTGCCGATGTGGGAGCCCGTCGAGGTCCCCGCCGGTTCCGTTCTCGACGTCGGCACCCCCGTCGACGCAGGCCTGCGCACCTACCTCGCGGTCCGCGGCGGACTCGACGTGCCGCTCTACCACGGCAGCGCATCGACGTTCACGCTCGGCGGTTTCGGTGGACCCACCGGCAGGGCGCTCGCGACCGGCGACGTGCTCGGGCTTGCGTCCGGTGGCGCACTCACCGATCCGGCCCCGGTCCCCACCGGGATCCGCCCCGCCTTCGGGCACACATGGCATCTCGCGGTGACCGAGGGCCCGCAACCGGCCCCGGCCTACTTCACCGCCGACGACCTGCAGCAGTTCTACGACGCGACGTGGACGGTGCAGACGCACGCCAACCGCACCGGCATCCGGCTCGACGGCCCGAAGCCCACCTGGTCGCGCACCGACGGCGGCGACGCCGGTCTGCACCCGTCGAACCTGCACGACAATCCGTACAGTGTCGGCGCACTCAACGTCTCCGGCGACACCCCGATCCTGCTCGGTCCGGACGGTCCGAGTCTCGGCGGCTTCGCGTGCCCGCTCACGGTGGTCTCCGGCCACCGCTGGAAGCTCGGCCAGATCCGCCCCGGCGACTCGCTGCGGTTCGTGCCGGTCACCGACGAGGGCGCCGTCGAGCTGCGCAGCAGTGCGGCCCGCGGCGCCGACCTCCCACCGGTCGCCCGGCAGAGCGCACCCGACTGTGGTCGTCTCGGTCGCATCGAGCCGTTCCTGGACCACCCCGAGGTCGTGTACCTGCGCGGTGGCGACGACAA
>Ga0182738_1000851_pt1 | contig 40612 bp, 28 predicted proteins | sample eDN5th30CBELigMG_FD_128876 | JGI IMG/M metagenome (GOLD analysis project Ga0182738, IMG submission 128876) | Enriched Miracle-Growth compost microbial communities from Emeryville, California, USA - eDNA 5th pass 30_C BE-Lig MG (version 2)... ...
ATGTGTCAGCAGGCAGAGAACGAGTTTATTGGTGTAAGCTGTGGCATCATGGATCAATTCGCAATTGGAATGGGAAAAGAAAAACATGCTATTTTACTAGATTGCGATACGCTTGATTATACCTACAGTCCACTCGATTTAGAAGATGCGTCACTAATTATTGCAAATACCAATAAGCGCAGGGGGCTTGCTGATTCTAAATATAATGAGAGACGAAGGGAATGTGAGAGAGCACTAAAAGACTTGCAGGAAGAGCTAGATATTCGTTCGCTTGGAGAGTTAACTAAGGAGGAATTTGATGCAAATGCTCATTTCATTAAGCAAGATATTGATCGATTAAGAGCAAAGCATGCTGTATATGAAAATGCCAGAACAATTATGGCGGTAAAGAAACTACAAGAAGGCGATATTGCGGGATTTGGACAATTGATGAACGCATCCCATGTCTCCTTAAGGGATGATTATGAAGTTACTGGGAAAGAATTGGATGCTTTAGTGGAGGCAGCATGGGAACAAGAAGGTGTCATAGGTTCTCGTATGACAGGTGCAGGCTTTGGTGGTTGTACAATCAGCATTGTGAACAACAAATATATTGATGCCTTTATCGAAACGGTAGGGGCGAAATATGAAGAGCAGACAGGATTAAAGGCAGACTTTTATGTTGTTCAAGTTGGCGATGGTGCAAAAGAAATGGTGGAAGAATAGAAGCTAATAATAAGAGGAGGAGTAAGAAATGGCAATTCTAGTATGTGGTGGTGCTGGGTATATTGGAAGTCATATGGTGTCTGAACTATTAGACAGAGGGGAAGAAGTAGTTGTTGTCGATAATCTCCAAACAGGACATAAAGCAGCCGTATTAGAAAATGCAGCACTTTATATTGGTGATTTGCGAGATGCACAATTCCTAGATGCTGTGTTTAAGAAACATTCGATTGATGCGGTTGTCCATTTTGCTGCCGACTCCTTAGTAGGAGAAAGTGTAAACAATCCATTGAAGTACTATGACAATAATGTATATGGTGCGATGTCGCTTTTAAAGGCAATGCAGTCAAATGGTGTGAAGAAAATGGTATTCTCGTCAACTGCTGCAACGTATGGGGAAGCGAAGAATTTTCCGATACAAGAAAGTGATCCTACTACTCCGACGAATCCATATGGTGAGACAAAGCTTGCGATTGAGAAAATGTTAAAGTGGACGGAAGAGGCGTATGGGATTCATTTTGTTGCTCTAAGATACTTTAATGTTGCAGGAGCACATATGGATGGTAAATTAGGAGAAGATCATTTTCCTGAAACACATCTGATTCCGATTATTTTACAAGTGGCATTAGGAAGTAGAGAAGCAATTAGCATCTTTGGCGATGATTATGATACGCATGACGGAACATGTATAAGAGATTATATTCATGTCACTGATTTAGCGAATGCTCATATACTTGCTTTGGATAAATTGGAAAAAGAGGGGACAAGTGGGATATACAATTTAGGTAGCGGAACTGGATTTACTGTGAAAGAGGTAATGGAAGCAGCAAGAAAGGTAACCGGCCATCCTATCCCAACTGTGCTTGCACCTAGAAGAGCAGGAGATCCTGCCCGATTAGTTGCTTCTTCAGAAAAGGCAAAAGAAGAATTAGGCTGGAATCCACAGTATACTTCTTTAGAAAAAATGATTGGTAGTGCATGGAGATGGTTCCAGGAAAATCCAGAAGGCTATCAAGATAGATAATGGGGAATGACTAAGAAGAAAGGAGCAATAGTAGATGACAACAACTATTTATCATCATGTAGAACAATTGCTTCATTATGGACTAAAATCAGGGTTATTAAATAAATGGGATATAGATGTAGTACGAAATAAATTACTCGAAATACTAGAATTGGATGATTTTGTTCCATCTGAAAAAAATGAAGTAGCAGATACAGATTTGCGAATTATTTTAGATAATATTTTAGATTGGGCAGCAGACAATAATCGCTTACTAGAGTCGACGATTACCTACCGCGATTTATTGGATACAAAATTAATGGGTTGCTTTGTTCCATTGCCATCTGAAATAAATAATAGATTTGAAAGGCTTTATAAAGAAAAGGGAGCAGAGCAAGCAACGAGCTGGTTTTATGATTTTTCGAAAAAGGTGGATTATATCCGAACCGATCGAATTGCCAAAAATGAAGAATGGCTGGCACAAACGGGTTATGGGGATTTAGAGATTACGATTAATTTATCAAAACCAGAGAAAGATCCGAAAGAAATTGCAGCTGCCAAAAAAGTAAAGCAAGGCTCCTATCCAAAATGTTTGCTATGTAAAGAAAATGCTGGTTATGCGGGAAGAGTAAATCATCCTGCAAGACAAAATCATCGCATTATACCTGTAACGTTAGAAGAGGAACAGTGGTTTCTGCAGTTTTCGCCATATGTGTATTACAAGGAACATGCTATATGCTTTTCCGATAAGCATGAACCAATGACAATTTCTAAACACACATTTGCTAGATTACTAGACTTTGTCAAACAATACCCTCATTATTTTATGGGTTCCAATGCAGACTTACCGATTGTTGGAGGATCGATTTTGACCCATGAGCATTTTCAAGGAGGATTTCATGAATTTCCGATGGCAAAGGCGGAAGTAGAAACAGCGTTTACAATGGACCAGTTTCCTTCTATTCAAGCAGGTATTGTCAAATGGCCGATGTCTGTTCTTCGATTACAAGGAACAGATAGACAAGAATTAGTAGAGGCATCTGATTATATATTAAAACAATGGATGGATTATAGTGATGAAACGGTAGATATTATTGCATACACAGCAGATACTCGCCATAATACGATTACACCGATTGCTAGAATGCGAAATGGATTCTTTGAAATAGACTTAGTGCTCCGCAATAACCGCACAAGTGAAGAGCATCCACATGGCATCTTTCATCCACATGAGGAAGTCCATGCAATTAAACAGGAAAATATCGGTCTCATTGAAGTGATGGGCTTAGCAGTCTTGCCAGGTCGCTTAAAAGAAGAGATGAGCATGCTTGCAGACAAAATTTTACAAGCAGATTTCGAAGTGAACATCAAAGACGAGCCTGCTATTATAAAACATCTAAATTGGGCAAAGGTTGTTAAAGAAAAAAATCCGCAAATGACAAGAGAAAATGTACACTCCATCTTACAAAAAGAAATAGGGATAGTGTTTGAGACCATTTTGCATCATGCAGGTGTATTTAAAAGAGATGGCAAAGGAAAGAAAGCATTTCAACGATTTGTAGCAACATTGCGAAAAACAAAGTGAAAATAATGGACTATTTCCTTCCCGTTTTTATAGAAGGAAATTAGAATTTTGGATAGTCGCCCGCTCGCCTGATGGAAAGCGAGTGGACGACTAGAATCAAACTAATTTTGTCTATCCAAGAACCTTTAACGCCAAATGATTATGAATCGTTTTGTAAAAATGATGCTTATCTGTTTGGCGTTTTTTTAGCCTGAGTTTTGGATTGGGAATATGCAACTGTACTTTATGATAATCTCGATACGATAAATAAATGGTATAGACCGATTTCCCAAAAGAAGCAAAGAATGCTTCAGGTATCATAATTCTTTTTAAAGCTCCTTCATATGGTTCAATCTGAAAGAAATACTGTCTATGCATATTATTTCGGTCACGGAAAAGTATCTGTTCCATGTCTTCTGGGTAATCGCCGGCTATACCAATATCGAACCGGAAGAAACCATTCGTATATTCACAATTTACTAATTCTGCATACATGGGAACTTTAATATAGTTATAGGGCTGACTTAAAGGGGTTGCCCAATAAGCTGTACCTTTTTTTACAATATGTTTTTTGTTTTTTTCTTGGTTCATCCATTTAAATAATGTTTCAATATCTTTATAGCGCTTTTGCTGAAATAATTGATAACAAACAACATTATAAGGATGATAAAAATAATCGCTGATTTCATAATCAAAGGAAGAAGTCGTACGTAACGTTTTTTTCATGGTTGCTATATATGCTTTTCTTTTTAAAAATTCATCTATTTTTCCCTTAAATGTTTGAGTGTTCTCGTTTCCTAGCGTATGAAATCGATTCATAAAACCATTAAAGCAATCAAATTCATAAAGTCGATTAAAAATCATTTTCTTTAATTCTGCATCCATCTCCTTCTTTTTAAAATAGTGAATCACTTTTCTATTACAATGCATTTTATTTAAAACATTTGTTTGCTTAGTCAAAGACTCATTATTTTCATCTAAACGATTTAAATAATAAATAATCGCTTTCGTGGTCGAGATTTTCTTGCAATTCGTTAGTAATTCCATGAAAAATTGCTTGTCCTCCGCATATTTCATCTCAGGGAATTTAATTTGATTATTTTTAACAATACTGGCTTTCATTAATCTTGCTCTCGGTCCTAAATGATGAAAAATATGTGGGATACTCGTTGGAGGAATACTTCTTCTTTCTTTCCAAGATTCATGTTCTGCTACAATGGCACTTTTATTGGAAGTAACTCTAATTGTTTTTCCCACTACATAATCATCGTCTGTTTCATTTAATACACTATAAAGCTTTTCTAAGCCAGTTTTTTCAAACCAATCATCCGCATCTAAAAAAGTTAGATAGGGGGCAGTTGAAAGTTCGATTCCCAAATTTCTAGGATAAGCAGGGGTACCGCTGTTTTTTGCAAGAAAGGCGAGTTTAATATTGGGATGTTCTTTAACGAACGTTTTTAAGATAGAACGAGTCTGATCTTTAGAGCCATCGTCAACAATTATATATTCAATCTGCGGCATAATAGATTGATTTAAAACAGATTCAATTGTATGCTTGATTGTTTTTTCATTATTATATACGGGTGTAATGACAGAGATAAGGGGCTGATTTAAATAGTTTTCACTTTGATATAAATCAAAGTTATATTTATTTTTGTGAAGAGATGATATCTTTTTCATTGGTTTCCCTACCTTCATATTAACCTAAAAGAAACTCCTACTAGCAATCATTATGAATCAACAAGCAGGAGAGTATACGTCTAAATAGAAAAAATAGTTAATACGTTTGTATTATTATCCTGTATAATAAAGGTAGAAAAGAAAAGGGACCAAAGTGAAACTAGCTAGATGTAATCAAGTACATAAGTATAATAAAATGAAAGGGTTTTCTATCCTATTAATTGGAAAAGTAAGGGGATTAATTTATAAGGTTTGCAAGAGATAAGGAGGTTTATTGGTGACAACAATTGGGGATATTGCAAGACTTGCAGGTGTAGCGAAAAGTACGGTATCTCGTTATTTAAATGATGGTTCTGTAAGTGAAGCAACAAAACGGAAAATACAGCATATTATTAAAGAAACGGGCTATTCGCCTAATGCATTTGCTCAAAGCTTAAAGGCAAAGAAACCAAATATTATTGGGACGATTGTTCCTAGATTAGATTCATATGCTTCTTCGCGCACCTTAATTGGAATAGATGAAGAATTAAAGACCATGAATTATCAAATGCTTATTTCTCATTCCAATCTAGATTTAGAACGAGAAATTGAAAATATTCACTCATTAGTAAGGCAAAAGGTTGCAGGGATTATTTTATTAGCGACGGAAATAACGGACCGTCACTTATCGATAATAAAGGAAGTAGATATTCCTGTGCTAATTGTCGGTCAACAGCATAAGGAGATTCATAGTTTAATTCATAATGATTATGAAGCAGCCTATGAAGTGGGGAAATATATTCTATCTCAGGGACATAAAAGAATTGCATTTCTTGGAGTCAATGAAAAAAATGTTGCGGTAGGAATTGATCGAAAAGAAGGTTTTAAAAAAAGTTTGGAGGATATAGCAGATATAGATGTAAGATTTTTTGAAGTAAATAGAAATAATGTAGAAGCGTCTTCCGTTGTTTATGACATAATGAATACATTCTGTCCTAGTATCATTGTTTGTGCTACAGATAATCTTGCAATCGGTGCAATGAAAGCGGTTTATTCGATGGGGATTTCTATTCCGAATGACCTATCCATTACTGGTTTTGGAGGATACGAAATGACAGAAATGATTCATCCTGGCTTAACCACTGCTAAGTTTTTTTATGAAGATGCTGGCAACCTTGCCGCTAGGAAGATGCTTAGTCTAATAAGAGGAGAGGATACCCCATTGAAAACAGTATCTGGTTTTGAAATCATTTATAGGGAAAGTGTAAGGCAGGTTTAGGAATGCCTATCGTTCAGGTAAGCTGTATGAATATAATAATGATAAAATAGGTGATAACAGCTGAAGTTTGCAACATTATGCTTCGGCGGTTATCCTTTTAAGAACAAATGAAGGTTGACTCGGGAAAAAGAAATAAATTATAATTCATTATGAAAGCGATTACTAATCAGTGTGTTTATTAAAAATAAAAAAAGTTTGTTAAATTTCCTGACAAGTTTAGAGATTTTTAGGCATACTTTTAGTAGTATATGTGATAATGATAAAGGAACGGAATAACTGGTCTAGACATCTAGATATATAGTTGATAAATCAATTTTAGAAGGGATTAATGAAATCATGATAACAGATGAACAACAGGAATTAGTTTTAAAAAACTTATGCATTTACACAGAATCAGGAATTTTTCCAAAAGGGTATATGGTAATAAAGGGTGGAAAAATCGATACGATAGGCTTAATGGAATCCTTTCATGAAGAAGACTGGAGTAATATGCGAATAATAGATTTCCCTATGGGGATGAATTTAATTCCAGGATTCATTGATATCCATATCCATGGAGCAAATGATGCGGATGCGATGGATGGGTCATGGAATGCCTTAGAAAGAATGGCCGATACTTTACCAAAGGAAGGGACAACAAGCTTTTTAGCAACGACGATGACGCAAGATGCAGAAAGTATCGAAAAGGCGCTGTCTACTATTGCTCAGTATCTCGGATCTGCTGATCAAACTGGAAAAGCAGAAATAATCGGAATTCATTTGGAAGGTCCGTTTATCTCAGAAAAAAGAGTAGGGGCGCAGCCAATCCAGTCTGTTAAAAAGCCTGATGTAGCCCTCTTTAAAAAATGGCAAAGACTAGCCCAAAATCACATCAAGCTTGTTACAATGGCACCTGAGGAAGATGAAAACTTCGAACTTGTTCGCTATTTAAAGGGTGAAAATATTGTCCCATCAATAGGGCATTCAGATGCTGTTTATGATCAAGTACTATCAAGCATTCAAGCGGGAGTTAATCATGTTACACATCTTTTTAATGGCATGAGAGGCCTCCATCATCGTGATCCTGGAGTTGCAGGTGCAGCTTTGCTTCATTCAGAGTTAATGGCAGAAATGATTGTTGATGGTGTACATATTCATCCAGAAATCGTTAAGCTTGCTTTTTTACAAAAGGGTGTTAATCATATCATTCTAATTACAGATAGTATGCGTGCAAAATGGCTTGACGATGGTATTTCCTCATTAGGCGGACAAAAGGTAATTGTGAAGAATGGGAAGGCTTTATTGGAAAATGGTGCCCTTGCTGGAAGTACTCTAAAAATGAATGATGCTATCAATAATATGATGAATTTCACAGGATGTACATTGCAGGATGTAATAAAGATGGCTTCTTATAATCCAGCTAAGCAAATAGGAATTTTAGATAGAAAAGGAAGTATTGCAAAAGGCAAGGATGCAGATTTAGTCGTATTAGATGAAAATAATCAAGTTGCATTAACAATTTGCAATGGACAAATCGTTTATTCAAATGGAGGAGTAACAGCATGAAACTAATTGAAGTACAAAATTATGATGAAATGAGCAAATTAGCTTCGGAAATAATTATTGAGCAAGTCCAAACGAAGGCAAATAGTGTATTAGGACTTGCAACTGGTGGTACTCCGATAGGTATGTATCAATATTTAATGAAGGATTTCACCCAAAATAAAACTTCTTATGAGCAAGTTATTACGCTCAATTTAGATGAATATATTGGTTTGGACAAGAACAATCCACAAAGCTATAGCTATTTTATGAAAGAGCACTTATTTAACCATATTAATATTCCAGAAAATCAAACATACTTACCATCTGCCAAAAGTGTTCACGATGAAGAGGCAGGTAGAAATTATGAAAAGCTTATTGAATCAGTAGGTGGAATAGATATGCAAATTTTAGGAATTGGAGAAAATGGGCATATCGGTTTTAATGAGCCGGGGACTTCTTTTTCTTCTACTACAGGTATTGTAAAACTAGCTGACTCTACAAGAGAAGCAAATGCACGCTATTTTACTAAAATGGAAGACGTGCCAACACATGCCATCTCTATGGGGATATCCACCATCATGAAAAGTCGACAAATCGTGTTACTTGTTTCCGGAGTGAAAAAAGCTCCAATTTTAAATCAGTTATTCCAAACAGATGTGAACGAGAATCTACCTGCATCTATTTTGAAAAAACATCCGGATGTTACGGTAATTGCTGATCAGGAAGCACTTTCGATTTTAAAAGAAAAAAAAGGGAGTGTGTTTAGTTGATCATAAAAGATTCGCATATCCCCATTTATTATCAATTAGAGATGGAAATAAAAGAAATCATTAAAGAATTAACACCAGGGGATCCGATTAGTTCAGAACGGGAATTTTCGGAAAAATACGGAATCAGCAGGATGACGGTACGCCAAGCAATAAATAATTTAGTAGCAGAAGGTGTTCTTGTTCGTCAAAGAGGAAAAGGAACTTTTGTTGCTACTCCTAAAGTAGAACAGGAGCTTTCTGGGCTGACAAGTTTTTCAGAAGATATGCGTTCAAGAGGATTAACTCCGAAAACAAAGATTTTAGATTTTAAGACGATACCTTGTCCAAGAGGGGTTGCTTCTAAATTAAGGATAGAAGAGGAAGAGATGGTCTATGAGTTTAGTCGCTTGCGAATAGCAGATGAAATTCCTATGGCACTTGAAACCTCGTATATTCCGACAGCTTTGATTAAAGAGCTTCAGGAAGAAACTTTGCATGGTTCTATTTATGAGTATGTGGAAAAGACTTTACAATTAAAGATTAGTCATGCCACCCAGACAATAGAGTCAACCTTGTCTCAAAAAAATGAAAGTATACCTCTTGGGATTAAAGAAGGAGCACCTGCATTATTGATGGAACGATATAGTTATTTGGAAAATGGTACGCCTTTTGAATATGTTAAATCTATTTATCGTGGCGATCGTTATAAATTTGTGATTGATATGAAGAGGTCCCAATCATGAAGAAGCATAGAACGACAGAAACCAGTAATGAAAAAAGCCTGTTATTAGATGAATGGAGTTCTTTTGAAATTGTTCAGTTTATGAACCAAGAAGATGACGGAATTACAAATGCGGTAAAAGAAGCATTGCCAATGATTGCCTTAGCTGTTGATGGAATGGTAGACCGATGGAAGCTTGGCGGGAGAATTTTTGTGATTGGTGCAGGTACTAGCGGAAGGTTAGGGGTAGTAGACGCTGTTGAGCTGGTTCCTACTTTTTCGATTGAAGAGGATCGCTGGATCGGAATCTTAGCAGGTGGATATGAGGCAATGTGGACCTCTTTAGAAGAGACAGAAGATGACGAACAGCTTATACAATCAGCCTTGGAAAATTATGGTTTTTCAGCGAGAGATGTATTAATTGGTGTGACCGCTAGTGGGTCCACCCCGTTTGTCCTTGCAGCCATTCATTATGGAAATGAAAGAAATGGATTGACAATCGGGATAAGCAATAATGAAAGTACAATGCTCTCCTCTATTTGTGATTATGGAATTGAAGCAATTACAGGTCCAGAAGTTATTAGAGGATCGACACGTTTAAAAGCGGGAACAGCTCAAAAAATGGTGTTGAATATGCTATCAACCGCGTCAATGGTGAGAGTAGGGAAGGTTTACCGCAATGAAATGGTAGATATGAAGCTCATTAATAATAAGCTTGTATATCGGGCTGTACAAACATTGATGAATGCGACAGATCTTAGTGAGGCAGATGCTGCAAGAATACTAAAAGAGAATGATCATAATTTAAAAGTATCGATTTTTCGTGTTTTAACAGGTGGAACAAAGGAGGATTCGCTTCATTATCTTGGTGAAGCTGACGGGCATATTAAGCATGCTATTCAATTGTATTATCAAAAAAATTAGAGAATGACTATTTAAAGGAGGGATGCCTAAAAAGAGAAAGTAATCGAGTGATTTAATCTTATAAAACTGCAGTAGTCGGTGGCATTATTTTAACTTATTTAATTATTTTTTAGGGGGAAGTTAAATGAAATCATACTTACAAAAGCTCGGGCGTGCATTAATGCTGCCAGTGGCTGTTTTACCAGCAGCAGCGTTATTAATGGGTATTGGTTATGCAATTGATCCAAGTGGATGGGGAGCCGAAAGCCCAATTGCTTCCTTTTTTATTAAAGCTGGTTCGTCCATATTAGATAATATAGCAATCTTATTTGCAATAGGAGTTGCGCTAGGTTTATCAAAAGATAAAGATGGCGCATCTGCTATGAGTGGTTTAGTTTCCTATTTGGTTGTAAAAACTTTGCTATCTCCTGCTTCTGTAGCGATGTTACAAGGGATACCTGTAGAAGAGGTGAACTTGGCTTTCTCTAAAATTGAAAATGCATTTATCGGTATATTAGCAGGTGCTGTTGCAGCAGCTTTATATAATCGTTTTAGTAAGACACAGCTCCCAACAGCATTTGCCTTCTTTAGCGGAAAAAGGCTTGTTCCTATACTTAGTGCTGTTTCGATGCTAATCATTTCCGTCATTTTATTATTTGTTTGGCCAGCAATTTTTTCAGGGCTTGTTTCTTTTGGTGAAGCAATTAGTAAGCTTGGAGCAGTAGGTGCTGGTATATATGGTTTCTTTAACCGTCTACTTATTCCAACAGGGTTGCATCATGCCTTAAATGCTGTATTCTGGTTTGATATTGCAGGAATTAACGATATTAATAATTTCTGGTCCAATAATGGGGTAAAAGGTGTAACTGGTATGTATCAAGCTGGCTTCTTCCCAGTGATGATGTTTGGACTTCCAGCAGCAGCACTTGCTATGTATCATACGGCAAAAACAAAAAGAAAGAAACAAGTGGCTTCCTTGATGCTTGCAGCAGGGGTAGCAGCGTTTATAACAGGAGTTACAGAACCAATTGAATTTGCATTTATGTTTGCAGCACCTGCTCTTTATGTAGTTCATGCAGCATTAACAGGTCTCTCTCTTTTTATTGCCGCAAGTTTTCATTGGACAGCAGGCTTCGGATTTAGTGGTGGATTTATTGATTTCTTCTTAAGTTCACGTTTGCCGCTAGCAAATAATCCATATATGCTAATGGTTCAAGGACTAGTATTTGCCGTTATCTACTATACATTATTCCGTTTTCTTATTACTAAATTTAATTTTAAAACACCTGGAAGAGAAGATGATGAGTTAGTGAATGAATCATTAGATCAGGTTGCAGTGACTACAGATAATAAATTTGCTGTGATGGCTTCTGAAATTTATAAAGGTCTTGGTGGCGACAATAATGTCACTTCTGTTGATAATTGTGTAACACGTTTACGGGTTGAAGTGAAGGACATGGATGCTGTTGATCAACAGAAAATTAAAGCAACTGGTGTACCAGGAATCAATATTGTGGGAAAAACAAGCATTCAAGTAATTGTAGGAACACAAGTTCAATTTGTTGCAGATGAGATTGAAAAGATTAGAGAGGAAACTAAATAAGAGAATTGTTGATAATATATTTTATGATGGCCCTTTTAAATAGGGCCATTTTTTTTCCTAAACGAAGCAGGAGTAATTCCATAATTTTTTTTAAAGACTGTTTGGAAATGGCTTTGGCTGGAAAAACATAGATAGTTACTAATATCACTAATTGATTTGTTAGTATATAGTAACAAATTTTTTGCTTCTTCTAGTTTGCAGACTGTGATAAAGCTACTTAAGTTTATGCCCATTTCCTTTTTGAACTTTGAAGATAGATGGGTTCTACTATATCCAAAATGGTCAGCAATATTGTTCACTGTAATCATTTGATTTGTATTTTTCATAATATATTGGGTTATTTTTTTTAGATCAGGATTGTCAGTAAGGCTAAATTTTGCTTCTGCTACTTTTTTTGTAAAATGGAATAAGACTTCTTGAGTTAAGTTTTGAATGGACTCAAGAGTTGTCAGCTGCTCGACTTGTTGAATATAAAGATCGGACATTTGAAAAGCGACCTCTGTGTCTAATCCGCCTCTTATAGCAGCTCGAGTGATTAATGTAATTGTTACAATCGATGTGTTCTTTGCCTGGCGTAAATTATCTCTTGCCATGACTCCTTCATGTGTAATAAATGGCCGTTCAATAAATTGATTGAGCCCTTCCCTATTTCCTAACTCCACATATTTTAACATTCTAGTTTCTACATCATAAGAATTGTTGAAATAACTAATTTCTTTCTTTTCATATACATTTTCCGTTTGTTTCGTTTTGATTGATATATTTTCTGATTCAAGCTCTATTAAATCTGTATATTTGATTTCTTCTTCATTAATTAAAAAGTGAATGGTAACTAAATGGTTAAGAAATTGTTGCAACTGCATTGGTGGAATACTTTTGAAAAAATCATCAAATTGTATGGAATTTTGTTCAGAAATGACAAATTCCTTTTTCATCGTTCGTAAGGTATCTTTGGAATAATGGATTTGGCTAACTGGTCCAACAATAATCAAAGTATCTGTCCTATCCTTTATTTTTATAACACCATAATAGGCAAAAAAGGAAGTGGACAAGTAAGTAATTTCTTTCTTTGATTTCACCATTTTTTTTGTATATTCAACTGGTGGCAGCATATAGCTTTCTTGTTCAGGAAATGAGTGTATCCTTTCACCAGATTTATAGATATACGAAGGGATTAATGTAGATTGATAGAGCAGTTTTAACATCGTCGTCATGTTTTTCATTCTAATTCTCACCTTAAAAATGATTTTGTTTGTAACAACAAGGAAAAGTGCTTTCTATTAATCAAAATAGCATCATAGTTGAAAAAATACAAGATGAATTTCGAACATATTTATAATTTAGCTAACGAATATAAAATAAAAATCTGATTAATTTGGATAAAATAGCTGTAAATAGAGAAGGGAGATTAGAATTTTGTGAAGACAATGAATGATTTACTTCTTAAAATGACAGTTGAGGAAAAAGCAGCAATATTAGCCGGAACGGAATTTTGGAAAACCAATGATATTCCAAGGCTATCTATTCCTTCTATATATATGACAGATGGACCTTGTGGTTTAAGGAAACAAGGGGAAAAAGCAGATCATTTAGGACTAAATCAAAGTGAAGAAACTACTTCTTTTCCAACTGGAGCAACAGTAGCATCAAGTTGGAATATAAATAATGCCCAGGAAATGGGTAGAGCGATAGCAAAAGAAAGTCAGCATTTTGGTGTTAACCTATTACTTGGTCCATCTATTAATATAAAAAGAAATCCAAGATGTGGCAGGAATTTTGAATATTATTCAGAAGATCCTCTCCTTTCAGGGGAATTTGGTACTGCATTTGTAAATGGAGTACAAGAAGAAGGTGTCGGTGTTTCTGTTAAACATTTTGCAGTAAACAATAATGAAAACTTTCGATTTATGGGTGATTCTGTTGTTGACGAGCGGGCTTTAAGAGAAATATATTTGAAAGCGTTTGAAATGGTGGTGAGGCGAAGTCGACCAGCCACGGTTATGTGTGCATATAACAAGGTAAATGGTACTTATTGTGCTGAGAATAGAAAATTGCTGACAGAAATATTGAGGGAAGAATGGGGATTTAATGGAGCAGTTGTAAGTGATTGGGGTGCAGTATCTAATCGTGTAGAGGGCATAAAAGCTGGAATGGATTTAGAAATGCCTGGTGATTGCACTTTTTTTAGAAAACAAATTATTGACGCAGCCAATAGTGGAGAGCTATCGATGAAAGATTTAGATAAAGCTGTGTCTAATATACTACAGCTTATCCAACGAACTTCTCCAATAAATAAAGGTTCGGAATTCAATAAAGAAGAACATCACAATCTCTCATGCGAAATTGCAACAGATGGAGCTGTACTATTGAAAAACGAAGGTAGTCTACCACTGGCCAAAAATCAGAAGTATCTTATTATTGGAGAATTATTCGATAAAATGCGATTTCAAGGTGCAGGCAGCTCTTTAGTCAATCCAACCAAGTTAATTAGCTCAAAGACTGCGTTTGATGCAAGGCAGATTGATTATGAGTTTATCCTTGGATATCGGGAATCAGAAATAGATCCTGAAGAAGCTTATGAGAATGAGGCAATCAACATGGCAAAGAATTATGATACGATTCTTTTCTTTGGAGGACAAACAGATTATACAGAAAGCGAAGGATACGATCGGGATAATTTATCCCTTCCTAGTAATCAACTTTCACTCTTAACTAAATTAAGAAAAATGAAGAAGAAAATCATATTTGTTATGTTTGGTGGTTCGCCAGTAGAGATGCCATTTGAAAAAGACATGGATGCGATATTAAATATGTATCTTCCTGGTCAAGCAGGAGGAGAAGCAACTGCGAAGTTACTTTTTGGAGAAGTCTCACCTTCAGGAAAATTAGCAGAAACGTGGATGGAGACATATAAGGATGTTCCATTTGGCGATGAATTTATTAGTAATAAAGTAGAGCTATATAAAGAATCTATATATGTTGGTTATCGCTATTTTGACAAACTTAAAGGAAAAGGTGTCAAGTATCCTTTCGGTTATGGACTAAGTTATACACAGTTTCACTATTCAGATATTGCACATTATGAAAAAGACAATACAATATATGTCAGCTGTACTATCGCTAATATAGGAGTACATGAAGGGGCAGAAATAGTCCAATTATATGTAGCAAATCCAACTTCTGATGTATTTAAACCGGATAAGGAGCTTCGTGCATTTGCAAAAGTCTATTTGAAACCAGGTGAGACCAAACGTATAGAAATGAGTTTTACTAAACAAGATCTTGCTTATTACCATATCAAGGAAAAAAAGTGGGTTTTAGAAAATGGTGAATATTCGTTGTTAGTGGCAGCTTCTTCTGAAGATATTCGATTGCAAAGCTCATATATCATTGAATGTGTTGAGTCTATTTCAAGTCCTTATTCTAGTGAAATTCTTCCTTGCTACTATAATGTGGACCGATTAAGAGAAGTTAAAATAGAAGAATTTGAACAGCTTTTAGGTAGGCAAATTCCATCACTGAATAATGGTAGCCAAAAGTATTCGCTGGATTCACGATTGGATGAGCTGCAAAATTCTTTTATTGGGAGAATTTTTTATAAATCCGTTGTAGGGGTTGGAAAAAAGCAGTTTAATCGCTCAAAAAGGATGGAAGAAGGACCAGAAAGAGATATGGAACGGAAAAATGGCATGTTCTTAATGAAAATGTTGCCTAATAACAGTATTCGCTCTATGACTGTTTCAAGCTCAGGACGGTTTAATTATCGGGTTGCAGAAGGGTTAATTGAAATAATTAACGGTAACCTATTCAGAGGTCTAATGCACATATTTAAGAAAGATAAATTGCCTGCACTGCCTAAAGATAATAAATAAACGACAAGTATTGCATTTTTGAGATGTAGACTATCAAATAGAAAGGAAAATGAACATGACTAAAAAAAGAGTTTTTATTACTGGTGCAACAGGTGGCATGGGACAAGAGAGTTTAAAGCGAATGATAAAAGATATTGATTTATATGAAATTGTTATCCTTGCTCTAGATACAGAAGAAAGTCGTACTATTTTGAAACCATATCAGGAATATAGCGAGGTAACAATCAAGTATGGAGATCTTCTAAATGAGGATTTAGTGAATGAGTGTGTGAAGGATGTGGATATTATTCTCCATATCGCAGCCTTTGTATCACCAGCTGCAGATTATTACCCTAAAAAAGCAATGGAAATTAATTATGGTTCTGTAAAAAATATAGTAAATGCAATCTATGCTCATGGCCAACAAGATGTGACTAAATTAGTATTTATAGGTACTATTGCTGAAACAGGTGACAGAATGCCGCCGATTCATTGGGGGCGTGTTGGTGATCCGATTAAAACAAGTATGTTTGATTATTATGCTGTGTCTAAAGTAGCTGCAGAGCGCTTGGTGATTGAGTCTGGATTAAAATACTGGGTAAGTTTACGCCAAACTGGCATTATGGGTCCTGCAATGAGTAAGATTATGGATGCTATTATGTTCCATAACTGCTTAGATAATGTTTTAGAATATGTTTCTGATCGAGACTCAGGAAGGTTAATGAGTAATTTATGTAATTATGAATTTACGGGAAAATTACCAGCTGAATTTTGGGGTCATATCTATAATATCGGTGGCGGGGAAAGCTGTCGAGTTAGCACATATGAAATGTATCAAGTATTATATGGAGCCATTGGTTTTAAAAATTTAGATAATGTCATTAATCCAAAATGGTATGCAACAAGAAATTTTCATGGTCAATATTATTTAGATTCGGATAAATTGGAAAACTACCTTCACTTCCGTAGAGATGGAATGGACTACTTTTACCGTGCCTATTTAGAAAATCTTGGCATGCAAGCAACAGCTTCAAAAATCATCTGTAAATTGCCATTTGGTGAAAAACTAATGGGGAAAATGATGAAAAAGATGTTTATAAAACCAGCAAGAACGGAACATGGTACAGTTCGCTTTATAGAGGAGAATGTGGAAGACCATATTGATGCATATTGGGGAAGCAGAGAAGCGTGGGAAGAACTACCTGAAAAGCACAGTGATTTTCAACACTTTCAAGATTGGGACAAGGTGATACCTATCGATCATGGATATGACGAGGATAAACCAGAGAGTCAATTGGATTTAAAGGACGTAAAAGGAGCAGCTAAATTTCGTGGTGGTGAGTGCTTATCTGAAACAATGGAAACGGGTGATTGGAAATCAAAATTAACCTTTAAATGCGCATTTTCACATACTTTTGATGCTAGTCCACGCTTAGTGCTAGAAGGTGGGCATTGGTGCCCAGAATGTGAGCGCAAGAGCTGGAATTATGGAGAAAGAGCAAAAGTAGATCCGTTTTTTGCTCAAGTTTGGAATCCATTACACGCTCCGACAGAAAAGAGAGAATATAAGAAAATAGTGTCAGAACTAGATATTTAAAAGAATAGCAGATAAGTAACTTTTGAGATGGAATAAAGAAGGATACGAAGGGAATAGTAAATGTTCAATAAACTATTCCCTATTTAAGGAGAAAATGTCATGAGGCATTTAAGTGGAATTTTAAAATTTGACCTATTCAATTCGAAAGTGAATGAGTTAGATACTACAAAAAAAGAGCGTTTCTTAGGCTATTTAATAGGTCCTGCAGGTGCTTTGTTATTAAATGCAATTCTTGCCACTTATTTAAATGTATACTATACAGATGTATTAGGATTAACTACTGTCTGGAATGGAACATTTTTAGTAATATTTCCAATCGTATCAAAGCTATTAGACGTAATTGTTAATATTGTTATGGGATATGTGATAGATAGAACAAAGACTAGACAAGGAAAGGCGAGACCTTGGCTTTTATTGTCAGCGCCATTAGTCTCTCTCTCTGGAATTCTTTTGTTAACCGTTCCAGAATCAAATATTCATTTAAAAATTGCTTGGATTATGCTATCGTACAACTTATTTTATGCTTTCTCTTATACCATCTATAATATGAGTCATAATTTAATGGTACCCCTTTCAACTAGAAATACGACACAAAGAGGGCAATTGTCGGTATTTAATCAGATCACTACAATTATGATGAGTGGAATAATAGTTGCTTTAATATTTCCAATGGTTATTATGCCGGTGATTGGAGTAAATAAAGAGCTATGGATAACAGTTATTGGGGCTCTTTCTATACTAGTATTGCCATTTACTCTATTAGAATATTATTTTACAAAAGAACGAGTTACAGAAGAAGGATTAAATTCCACCATAGAACAAGTTTCTTTTAAGAAGCAATTGAAAATTATTTTTACGGATAAATATATGCTTGTTATTTTTGGTTATTTCTTTCTCTTTACCATTGGTGCTTCCGTAAAAAACTTAAGCCTCGTTTATTACAGTAACTATGTATTGGGAACATATAATGATGGATATACCCAGATGATGGTATCCGCTATTGGAGGCATACCAATGGGGATTGGTATGTTCTTAGTATGGCCGTTAGCAAAAAAAATGGGAAAAAGAAATCTTACGATGCTAGGTTTGACTTTATTTTTTATCGGAGGTGTAATATGTTGGTTATTTCCCTACGATATGGGTTTAGTGCTTGTGGGCCAGTTTATTAAGAATATAGGTGGTTTACCGAGTGCATATGTATTTATGGCATTGTTTGCTGACACGCTGGATCATATAGAATGGAAGGCAGGGGTCCGATGTGATGGGGTAGCAATGTCCATATATAATATTATTGCAGTCACTATGGTAGGGGTTTGTACAGGGGTTTTTAATGGGTTGCTATCCTATTCTGGTTATGTGGCACCATATCAAAATCAATTAGGAGAATTAATTGCGGTTCAATCACCCCCTGTCCAAAATGCTATTACGTTTGGGTTTGTAGGGTTAGAAGTAATGATTAGTGTGTTATTACTTATTATGTTATCCATACTTAATGTGGAAAAGGATATAGAAAAGAAACAGGCTGAAATTCTAGCTAGACGGGAGGAAAATAATGCTAAAAATAGCGTCTATTAAAGTGGAAGGTGTAACAAATGGATGTGTTACAGATAGAAAGCCAAATATTTCATTTTCTTTAGAATCAAATATTCTAGGAGAGTCACTTAAAAATGCAACAATTACAGTGGGGAATTGGAAAATTGAAACTATAGACCAATTGAATAATTTATATGATGGAGAAATGAGACCGTTTACTGAATATAAAGTTCATATTTTGGCTATTGGAACAAGTGGTGAACAAGCAGAAGCTGTCACTTATTTTACAACGGGAAGAATGGATACACCGTGGAGAGCGAAGTGGATTACAGATGGAGATTATGATTTTCCTAAAAAAATCTCACCAAAACCAATGACCTTTCGCTATTGTTTTTCTATAAAAAAACAGATTCGAAGAGCTTGGATAAATTCTACTGCATTAGGAATCTATGAATTAATGCTTAACGGAGAAAAGGTAGGAGAAGATTACTTTGCTCCAGGGCTAACTTCTTATTACCATCAAATTCAGTATCAAACTTATCCGGTGGAAAAACAGCTTCAAAGTAATAATACCTTGATTGCAGTAGTCGGTGGTGGTTGGGCTGCAGGTTCATTCAATTACAAACGAAAAAATAAAATTAGTGCAGATCGTCAGGCGTTAATTTGTGAGCTACATATAGAGTATATGGATGGAACTTCCGAAATTATATGTACAGACGAGACATGGCAAGTAACAGAAGATGGGAATTATCAAATGGCAGAATGGTACGATGGAGAGCATTATGATGCAACGGTAGATTTAAATTCTGTAATTTGGAATCAAGCAACGATAACGGCTCCACGGAAAAACCCTAAATTGTTGGCACAATATGGACTTCCAGTTCGAGTGAAAGAAGTAATGTATCCATTAGATTATAATATATTACCAAGCGGGGAAATTATTTATGATTTTGGACAGAATTTTGCAGGGGTTATAGCAGCAAAAATACGGGGAAAGAAAGGTCAGACTATCCTATTCCGCCATGCTGAAGTGTTAGTGGATGGCGAATTATTTGTTAAATCATTACGTACTGCAAAAGCATCTGCAACGTATGTGTGTAAAACAGGAGAGCAAAGTTATTCCCCTAAATTAACGTATATGGGCTTTCGTTATGTGGGGGTAAGCGGGATAGACCCTGACGATATAGAATTAACTGCTTATGTACTTCATTCAGACTTTGAAGAAATCGGTAGTTTTGAATGTTCCAATGAATTAATTAATCAATTACATAGTAATATTCGTTGGGGAGGACGTTCTAATTTTATTGACATTCCAACCGATTGTCCACAAAGGGATGAACGGCAAGGCTGGACAGGAGATATTGCTGTATTTGCTTCAACCGCTTGCTATCATTTTGATCTAAGTCGCTTTTTTGATAAATGGCTAATGGATATGCGTGCAGAACAAGGACAAGGTGGTGGAATTCCCATGGTTATTCCCCAGGCAGGTGATAGTTGGCCAATTATGGCTAATTCTTGTTGGGGTGATAGCTGTATTTTAGTTCCATGGGCCGAATACTTGGCTAGAGGAGATAAACAATTACTTATTCGGCAGTATCCGACGATAAAGAAATTTCTAAAGGCAGCAAAATGGTGGTCATCTTTTTTATCTGTAACGCCACATTCACGTCATATTTGGCGTTTTCCGTTTCATTTTGGAGACTGGTGTGCACCAGATGAAACGATTCAGCAATGGATGAAGAAAGGGAAATGGGTTGCAACTGCTTATTTTGCTAATTCTTGTAATCTTGCTGCACAAATTGCTGAAATATTGAATTATTCTGATGACGCTAACTATTATCGTGATTTGCAGGAATCTATCATTAAAGCATATCGAAAAGTATTTACAGACGGAAATGGAACTTTGAAAAAAGAATTTCAAACTGCCTATGTTTTGCCACTCCACTTTAAAATGGTGGAAGGAAAAGAAAGAAATAAAATGGTAGAAAATTTAGTTCGGCTGATTCGAGAAGCAGGGAATCATCTTACAACTGGGTTTACAGGAACCCCATATTTACTTTTCGCACTTTCTGATAATGGATATGTGGATGTTGCTTATGATTTATTATTACAAGAAGGATGTCCTTCCTGGTTATATGAAGTGAAAGCTGGTGGTACTACAATATGGGAGAGATGGGATTCATTGCGACCAGATGGTACTGTTAATATTAGTGAGTTATCTGGTAATAAGTCAGATGACGAATCAAGTGGTGGAATGGTTTCATTTAATCATTATGCAAATGGAGCTGTTGGAGACTGGCTATATAAGCGGATGGTAGGTCTTGAACCAATAAGTGGTGGATATAAAGAATTTAAAATTGCTCCAGTTATTGGAGGAAATATTACGTTTGCAAAAGGCAGTATTAAAACTCCATATGGTCTTGCTAGGTCAGAATGGGAGCTGAAAGCAGGAGTATTTTCCATAAATATTGTGGTACCTGTGTCTACTACTTGTCAGCTTATTCTACCAAATGGAGAGGAATATTCCTTAGCTAGTGGTAAATATACTTATTCTTGTACTGTACAATCGGAGGATGGTGAAGTGCTGCAAATAAATTAAGAATGTATAAAAGGACAAATTGTTATTAAGTATAGGTAGTTTTTTTAACGGATTGATCGCTGAAGATTCGAAATGGTGAAATTTTCAATAGTATATAAGAATAGTTACAAAAAAAAAATGAAAATACCATAAAAATAGTCATTTTTTCGATATTCTTATATGGAAAGCGTTATCAATGGAGGGGAATTAAATGACAAGAAATGTGCAAGAAATGATAAAGGAATTAACTCTAGAAGAAAAAGTGAGTTTGTGTTCTGGTAAGGACTTTTGGAATACAGAAGCTATTGATAGACTTAATATCCCATCAATTATGATGACAGATGGTCCGCATGGGCTTAGAAAACAAGAAGGAGCTTCCGATCATTTAGGAATCAATAAAAGTATTGCCTCAACATGTTTTCCTTCTGCTGCGGGATTAGCCTGTTCTTGGGATAACGAAATGGTCAATAAAGTTGGGGAGGCACTTGCAGAAGAATGTCAATCAGAAAATGTGTCTATTATTCTTGGTCCAGGTGCTAATATTAAACGTTCACCATTATGTGGTCGGAATTTTGAATATTTTTCAGAGGATCCCTATTTATCAAGTAAACTATCAACTAGCTTTATTAAAGGGGTTCAAGATAATGGAATTGGAACTTCGCTAAAACATTTCGCTGTTAACAATCAAGAATATAAGCGAATGGCAATAGATGCGATTGTTGATGAACGAACATTAAGGGAAATATATCTTGCTAGTTTTGAAGGTGCAGTAAAAGAAGGGAAACCTTGGTCCGTAATGTCAGCATATAATAAAGTGAATGGTGATTATTGTTCAGAAAATAAAAAATTACTAACGGACATTTTAAAAGAAGAATGGGAATTTGAAGGAATCATCGTTTCTGATTGGGGTGCAGTGAATGAAAGAGCAGATGGATTGGATGCTGGGTTAGATCTTGAAATGCCCTCAAGTGGAGGACTAGGTGAAAAGAAGATTCTTGAAGCGATTAAGTCAGGGCAATTATCAGAAGACAAACTGGATGAAGCGGTAGAAAGAATATTGTCTATTGTATTTAAAGCAGTGGATAATAAAAAGGATATAACATATAGCAAAGAAGAGCATCATCTATTAGCTAGAGAAGTTGCAAGAGAATGTATGGTACTTTTAAAAAATGAGGATCATATTTTACCAATTAAAAAACATACATCTATTTCAGTTATTGGTGCTTTCGCGAAAAGTCCAAGATTTCAAGGCGGCGGGAGTTCTCATATTAATCCTACAAAAGTAGATAATGTTTACGATGAGATCGAAAAAATTGCTGGTAGCACTATAAAGCTTGATTATTCTGATGGATATTTACTGGATAGTGATGAGATAGATGAACAATTAATTCAGGATGCGGTTGAACATGCAAAAGAAGCTGAGATTGCGGTAATTTTTGCTGGTTTACCTGAAAGATATGAATCAGAAGGTTTTGACCGTAAACATTTAAGAATTCCTGAAAATCATCGAGTATTGATTGAGTCCGTTGCGGCAGTTCAAGAAAATGTAATTGTTGTATTAAGTAACGGTGCTCCGGTTGAAATGCCATGGCTTAATAAAGTGAAGGCGGTTTTAGAAGGATATTTAGGTGGTCAAGCACTTGGAGGAGCCATTGCAGATATATTGTTTGGAGTTATAAGTCCAAGTGGAAAACTTGCTGAAACTTTTCCACAAAAGCTTGTACACAATCCATCCTATTTAAATTTTCCAGGGAATGGAGAAACAGTAGAATATCGTGAAGGAATTTTTGTAGGATATAGACATTATGATACAAGAGATGTAGAGCCATTATTTCCGTTTGGTTATGGCTTAAGTTATACAACCTTTGAATATAGCGATTTACAAGTAAATAAGAAACAAATGAAAGACGATGAATGCCTTGCTGTATCTGTTAAAGTGACAAATACGGGAGACATGGAAGGGAAAGAAGTTGTCCAGCTATATGTGAAAGATGTAGATGCAACTATTCCTCGTCCAGAAAAAGAACTAAAAGGATTTAAAAAGGTATTTTTAAGATCTGGAGAGTCTACTACTGTTGAATTTGAATTAGATAAAAGAGCATTTGCTTATTACAATGTTTCTATAAATGATTGGCATGTGGAGACAGGAGCTTTTGAAATATTAGTTGGTAAATCTTCACGAGAAATTTTGCTAAAAGAAGAGATCTATGTAGAGTCAACTGTTAGCATTAAGAAAACGTTAAACCGACACTCCACATTTGGCGAATTATTGGAACATCCAATTGGAGCAGAAATTATGAAATCTATGGGGCAAGCGGATTTTGATGGTTCAAGCGGATTGGGAGCAGGTATGCAGGAGATGATGATGGGAACCTCCATGCACAATGCAGCAATAATGAGTAATGGACTATTTACGGAAGAAATGCTTGATCAGATTATTGCTGCTGTAAATGGGACAAATGACAACTAATTATAGGAAGTAAAATAATAAAATACCCTATAGGGATGAAACGGAAATAACCGGTTTTATTCCTATAGGTTTTTTTCGTTCTCCCTCTATTTACTATCTAAATGATGATTTTCTTTGTATTGTTTTGGTGTCATTTTTGTGTGTTTTTTAAACACCTTTGTAAAATAGCTTTGATCAGAAAAATTTAATAAAGAACAAATTTCTGATAGTGGGGTATTAGTAAATTCAAGCATATTCTTCGCTTCATCAATTTTAACTTTCTGAATATACTCGCTTACTGAAAGACCAATTTCTTTTTTAAATAATACAGAAAAATAACTAGGACTAAGTTCTGCAATATTTGCTACATCCTCATGACTAATTTTTTCGTAACGATTATTATAGATATAATTTTTACATTTAGTAATAGTTTTTGAATTTTGACTTTTTTTAACCTTTAATACGTTATTGGTGAAGGTAAAAAAAGCCTCCAATTGCACTTTTTCAAGGTCTTGGATAGAGTTCATGTCTTCTAATCGTTGAATAAATAAATCGCTTAAATTAAAGGCAACCTCAGGATGAACGCCACCTTCTATGGCAGCTCTAGTGGCTAAGGTAATTCCCGCAATTCCTATGTTTTTCCGTGAACGTATATAACTTGATTTGGAGAGAACACCAGTATTTTCTACTCCTAATTTTGTGAAATTTTTTAATTCCTCTATATGACCTTCTTTAATTATGGAGAGCAACTGTTTTTCTAGTAAAGGATTATGATGCATTGCTGCAGGATCTACGGGATTCTTTGCAGTGCTTTTCACTAGATTAATATCATAGTCAATTGTTTTATGGGAAAATGGTTTGTTTTCTTCTTCAATCCATTTTATTGGTAATAAAATATTATTAATTAAGTGGTATGCTATCGCACTTATGTTTAATAGCCTTTCACTCTTCATAATGGGAAGTGTCTTAAAATAATGAAATACATGTTCACTTTTTGCAAAAACGTGAAAATCATTAATAAGTCCAGTTATTGTATGTTCAAACAAAGGATAGGGGAGAGAAGGACCAATGATGACAGTTCCCACAAATTGCTTATTCTCGATAACACTAATTAATAGATAGTTTTCATAAAGATGTGTTTTTTTTATCACTGGGAAGTTGTAATGCTCTTTTGGATCAAAATCTAGTAAGGTAAAAAGTAACTGTTTATCATTTTTGTAAAGGGGATTGAGGACACTATCACCAATCATTTCAAAAGAAATATCGCCATTCGGTAGTACAAAAAAGATAGGTAAATGAAAAGATCCAGAGAGAAGGCTACAAAGATTTTTTAAAGTGCCATTAGCTTGATCAGACATGAAAGTACCGCCTTTCCGTTTCGAATAAAACAACTTATATAAATAAATTACTAAATTTAAGAGTATATTACCATAAAAAAATAAAAATTTATCTTAAAATAAGAAAGCGGTAACAAAATAAGTGGGAAATGAGATTGTCTAATCATCTGTAAGTGTATTTTTACTAAAAAAAGGAGCGATAAAAGATGATAATAGAAAATTTGACTATTGAATACAAGAAAAATCCTTTAGGATTAGATACTAAGAAGCCAAGGTTTTCATGGAAAATCGCTTCAAATGAACAAAATGTATGGCAAGAAAGCTATCGAATTATCGTACAAAATGATAGAGAAATTTGCTGGGATACAGGCATACAGGAAAGCAGTAAATCGATTTTAGTAGATTATGAAGGTTTGGAATTGCAAGCCAGTACTTTATATGATGTGAAAATAGAGGTTTGGGATAATAAAGGGAACCACGCTATAGCGAATGGATCTTTTGAAACCGGATTATTCTCGGGCGCTAACTTTAGTGGAGACTTTATTACACATCAGTTATCCCCAGAAGAAACAGCATGTCCTGTTTTTGTGAAAGAGTTCACTGTGAATAAGCGTATTGAAAAAGTAAGAGTGTATGCAACAGCACTTGGAGTTTACGAAGTGAAAATTAATAGTAGAAAACTCGGAGATACTTATTTTGCACCAGGATGGACGAACTATCATAAGCGTCTTCAATATCAAACATATAACGCCGATAACATGCTACAAGAGAACAATAAAGTGGAAATAACAGTGGGAAATGGATGGTATAAAGGCATATTTGGTTTTACATGTACTCCTAACCACTATGGAGATAAGGTGGCTGCACTAGCAGAAATTCATATTACTTATATGGATGGATCAGAAGAAATCATTAAGACAGATGATAGCTGGAAAGTAGCTACAGGAAGTATTCGAACAAGTGAAATTTATATGGGGGAAACTATAGATTCAACATTCCATGAGTCAATCACATCCCAAGCCGTCACTATGCCATTTGAGAAAAGTCTATTAGTGGGACAGGAAAATGAACCTGTAAGAATAGTAAAGAGACTAGAACCTAAAGAATTATTAACTACTCCTAAAGGAGAAAAGGTAATAGACTTTGGACAAAATCTCACAGGATTTATAGAGTTGAAGATTATTGGACAGAAGGGACAAAAGATTACTGTTCGTCATGCCGAAACATTAGATAAAAATGGGAACTTTTATGCAGAGACCCTTCGTCAAGCAATATCAGTAGATCATTTTATTTGTAATGGAGAAGAGCAAGTTTTTCGTCCACATTTCACTTTCCATGGTTTTCGCTATATAGCGATAGAGGGATTAGAAGCTATTCATCTCCCTAATTTTGTAGCATGTGTATTGCATACTGATATGGAGGAAACGGGAACCTTTATCACGTCTAATCCGCTTGTGAACCAGTTACAAAGTAATATTCAATGGAGTCAGCGAGGGAACTTTTTAGACATTCCAACAGATTGTCCACAAAGAGACGAAAGATTGGGTTGGACAGGAGATGCCCAAGTTTTTGCTGGGACTGCCGCCTATAATATGAATGTTGCTTCTTTCTTTACAAAATGGCTGAGAGATTTAGCTTCAGAGCAAACAGAGGAGTACGGAGTTCCACATGTTGTCCCAAATATTTTGGGTAATCAAGACGGAGCGGCAGCCTGGAGTGATGCTGCGGTTATTATTCCTTGGGTAATATATCAGACATATGGTGATAAACGGGTATTAGAAGATCAATACGAAAGTATGAAAGGTTGGGTTGAGTACATTTCTTCTCGCTGTGGAAGCAATGGACTATGGCAAGCAGGCTTTCAATATGGAGACTGGCTCGGTTTGGATAAAGAGGAAAGTAGTACAGAAAGAACAGGAGCAACTGATCCTTATTTTGTAGCAAATGCATATTATGCTTATTCTACACATTTATTAAAGCAAACAGCTGAAGTGTTAGGCAAAACAACCGATGTCCAAACTTATCAATCATTATATGAGTCTATTAAAAAGTCAATCAATGAGGAATATATAACTCCAAATGGAAGATTGGTTTCTGAAACCCAAACAGGTTGTGTGCTGGCACTACACTTCGATTTGGTAGAAGAAAAACACCGTAATAGAATACAAGAATCATTGGAAAAAAATATATTAAATCATAAGAATCATTTAACGACAGGGTTTGTTGGAACACCCTATTTATGTCATGCTTTATCAGAGAATAATCTTCATGAATTGGCAGGTACATTATTTTTAAAAGAAGATTATCCATCCTGGTTATATGCTGTAAAAAAAGGAGCTACGACGATTTGGGAACGATGGAATTCTATATTGCCAAATGGTGACTTTGATGAATCTGGAATGAATTCATTAAATCATTATGCTTACGGATCAATAGGAGAATGGATGTATCGAAAGTTAGCCGGTATCAATCAACTGGAGCCTGGATACAAGAAGATACTCATTAAGCCACAGTTTATAAAAGGAATTACATTTGTAGAAGCATCCTTTGAGAGCATGTATGGTACCATTAAAAGTTCTTGGTCTTGTAGGGACAATAAGATTAAAGTTGATATAGAGATACCAGCAAATACAACGGCAGTCATTTATTTACCAGAAAAAGAACAACCCATCGAAGTAGGTTCTGGCTCCTATTCTTATGAATATGCAACAGAAATAAATTTAGATAGAGAGCGTTTTACAATGGATTCCACATTAAAAGAAATTATAGATGAGCCTTTGGCTGTAGAAATATTAAATAAGTATTCACCAGAAATGCTTGATCATCCAATGATTCAATATGCATACCAATTAACGATTAGTGAAATTCTAGCCACTGCCCCTAAGGAATCCTATACCTTATTTAAAATGGTGATTGATGAATTGAATAGAGAGGACGTTTCTATAGTGCAGTAATAAATATAAGAAAAGGGAGATACAAAGATCTTCCTTTTTTACCTTCTTTAAATAACCGATCTGGGTGTGTTCCCCAAACTTATTTTATAGTGTTTATAAAGTGCAAAATTTTAGTATTCAAATTACTAAAAAAAGAAATAAAGTACCATAATATAAGCGGGAAATAGAATAAAATAACGATGTAAACGATAACAAAGTTAGAAAAGGAGGAAAATACGAATATGAAAACAGAACAGGAAATATTACAAAATACCTCAGAATCGACTAGAAAAAAGAAAATGGATCTTGGCTATGATTCACAAGGAATTAAAAAAACGATGAGATATTATCATTATCTTGGAGATGGTGCAGCAACAGTTACATTAAATAGTATCAATGGCCTTGTTGGGATATTAACCTATTTTTATACAGATAAGGTCGGTATAGCTGCTGCAACAGTAGGTACCTTGATGCTGGTAACAAGAATTTTAGATGCAGTGGCAGATTTACTGATGGGAAAAATCGTTGATGCGACCAAATCTAAATATGGAAAAGCACGTCCTTGGATGCTATGGATGGCAATACCTGCACTAGTATCAATAATATTGCTATTTACAGTACCGGCAGAGGCATCCTCGACAACAAAGACAATTTATGCGCTCATTACTCTTGTTATTGCAACCGCTATCGTTTACGCTGCTGTAGCTATTCCATATGGTAGTTTAATGGCAATGCGGACAAAAAGTTCGGAGGAAAGAGGAAAGATGGGAATTACTCGTTCCATTTATGGATATATAATGGGTATGGTTATAGCTATTGGATTAATTCCAATAACCAATATGCTAGGTGGAGATCAATCTGCTTGGATAAAAGTAGCTGTAGTTATAGGGATAATTTCATGTCTTTCGTTATTAGTAACATTTGCATCGTCTAAAGAAGAGACAGGAGAAGTAATCAAAGGTGAAGTGGAAGATAATGTTCCCTTTCTTGAAAGCATAAAACTTTTATTCAAAAACAAATATTGGGTAATGATGTTGTTTGCGCAATTATTTATTAATATGACCTATATTTTATCAGGATCAACTGGAGTCTATTATACAAAGTATATTCTGGGAAATGAAAACTTAGTAGGAATTATGGGGGCTGTAGGATTAATTCCAGTGATTATTGGATTTGCTGCAGTGGGACCAATGATAAAAAAATTCGGTCTTGCCAAAACAGCAAGAATTGGAATTGCCTTAGGGATTTTTGCTACTTTAATTCGTTGTTTTATGCCCTATAGTTTTTCAGCTGCATTAATTCTAGGAGGAATTGCTACATTTGCCACGATTCCAATGATGGCAGTAGGTGGAGTTTTAGTTAATAATACAGTTGAATATGGAGAATGGAAGTTTGGCAAAAGATTAGTCGGTATGGTAAATAGTGCAAATAGCTTTGGCGTGAGAGTTGGAAGCGGTTTAGCGGGTGCCTTAATTGGTTGGATACTTGCATTTGGTAATTATGATGGAACGCTTGAAACACAACCGGACTCAGCAATTTTCAGTATTTTGATTGTAACCGTTTATCTTCCATTAATTCTATTTATTCTTACCTATCTATTTTTGCGTAAATATGATTTGGATGGAAAATACCCACAGATTATTAAAGAATTAGAAGCACGTAGAAATAAATAGTAAGCGCTTAATAACATTTGGGAGTATAATTAGTAATAGGAATAGAAATAGAAGCATCTAGTAGCTACTTTAAAATATGGTAAAAATGGAAGTGATTTTAAGGAGAGGAGGAGAAGAATTGCTAATCAAACAAGTTAAAGTTAATTCTGGAAGTTTATTAACAGCTTATTTATTAGATAATTCAGAGGAATTTGCAAATATAAGTAAAAGGCCAGCTATTTTAATTTTCCCAGGCGGAGGTTATTATGGTATTTCTGATCGTGAGGCAGAGCCAATTGCCATGGCATATTTGGCCGAGGGCTATAACGCAGTTATCCTTCGCTATTCTGTAGGGAAAGAATCAAACTTTACTAATGCGTTTAGCGATGCAGAAAAGGCTATTTCACTTATACATGAAAATTCCGATGAATGGAATATTGAAACGAAAAAAGTTGCTGTGATTGGGTTTTCAGCAGGTGGACATTTGGCTGCATCATTAGGAACAATGGGAGAGCTTAGACCGAGGGCTATGTTATTAGGATATCCGTGTATTTTAGAAAAGTGGAACAGAGGCTTAGCATTTTCTGTGCCATCTTTAGAAAAAGAAGTGGATAATCAAACACCACCAGCATTTTTATTTGCCACTTTTGAAGATGAATTAGTTCCAGTTGAAAATACAATCAGCTTTATGCAAGCATTAAATGAACAGAAAATTGCCTTTGAATCACATATTTTTCAAAAGGGAGTTCATGGGCTTTCGCTTGCCAAAGGGCAAACATCTTCAGGATTGAAAAAATTGGTTAATAATGATTTTTCGAATTGGTTTGGCTTAAGTGTATCTTGGTTAAAAAATATATTTGGTGATTTTCCAGCAGAAAAGGAGAGTCTCACACCTGATGTGATGGATACAAATGAATACTCTATTGAAGTCAGAATTAAATCATTATTAGAAAATCAACAATGCCGAGAATTGATGCAAACCTATATTCCTATCCTACTAGAAAGCGAAGCTCAAGAAAGTGCGAAAGATTATTCGATACGAATTGTGAATCAAGGTTTACCTACACCATTATCTGAAAATGAATTAAATGAATTAAATGACCAATTAAAGAAAATAAAAGTAACGGAGTAATTTTGGGAATTAGATAGAAGACAACCAATAATAAACAAAGTATCTTTCGTAATCATTTTTTTACTGAAGATGCTTTGTTTTGTTTTTATCTGCCTTCAAACAAATCTTAATAATAATGTACGATTTTAATTTGTTGATTTTTTAATTTAAAGGTATAATTTGGTCTATATTAAAGATAAGGTGAATTAAAATGAGTAAATTTCAAAAGTCATATGAAAATATCACGATTAATTTACAAGATTCAACTAAAATCCCAATATTATTATGGATTAGTCTTGTTTATGTCGCAGCACTATTACTTCAATCGCTTGAACATTTGTCCATAATAAATAGTATTATTTTTACTTGTGCTATGATAGGGCATTGTATTTCTTATTGGTACTCAAAAACATGGAGTCGAATTTACCCTTGGATTTATGTAATGAGCCAAGGTTTTTTAATCTTTTTATCCGCATTTTGGATACCAGCAGGATCCCCAGCTATCTTAATTGGTTTACTACCAACAATTATTGCACAGAGTATAACAGTTTTTGAAAGCAAACTTAAGATTTTTATATTTTTTATCATTTTTTATGGTCTATTCTGTATAGAGATCGTTTTAAGCTATGGATCAGAAGATTTACCGATATTTATCACAATTCTATTCATCATTTTGACCATTGTGGTTTTTTATACGGTCATTTATAATAGGCAGGTCAATGCTAGAATGAGGATGGAATACTATTTAAAAGAGCTTGAAGCGGCCCATAAGGAAGTGGAAAAACTAACACTTGCTAATGAAAGACAACGAATGGCTAGAGATTTACACGATACACTTGCTCAAGGAATTGCGGGTTTTATTATGCAATTAGAAGCAATCCAAGTATATATAGACAAAGGAAATAAGGAAAAGTCGCAGGAAATTGTTCTAAAATCTATGCAGCAAGCACGAGAAACATTAAAGGAAGCAAGAATTGTTATTGATAATTTACGAGATAATTCCAATACTAATCAAGGGAATTTTAATAGTATCATAATGGGGAAAATTCAAAAGTATAAGGAAGCAACTTCTGCCGAGATTACTTACACAATAGATCACTTTCCTCCATTATCAACATTTATACTGGAACACAGTGTCCATATAGTAAGTGAATGTTTAACAAATGTTATAAAGCATTCCAAAGCCACACAAGTGAAAATACATATTAACAAAGTGGAAAAGCAAATGGTTATTAAAGTAGAAGATAACGGAGTGGGTTTTGCGGCAAATATGGTTGGCAAACATACTGGGAAATATGGATTGCTTGGTATAACGGAAAGAGTTAGATTATTGGGTGGGAAAGTGGATTTCAACAGTATAAAAGGAAAAGGGACGACTATTTTGGTAGAAGTCCCTATCTAAATAGAAAGTGAGAGGAAACGTCCTGTATAATGTACTAATTGTTGATGATCATTTAGTGGTAAGAGAAGGATTAAAATTAATGATAGAAACAAATGATATGTTTCGGGTGATAGGAGAAGCAGAAAATGGAGAAATAGCACTTCATTTAATAGAAGAACTATCACCTGACGTAATCTTAATGGATTTAAATATGCCTATCCTGAGTGGATTAGAAACGATAAAAAAATTAAACGAAAGAAATATTTCCATTCCTGTAATCATTTTAACTACATATAATGAAGATAAATTAATTCTAGAAGGAATTAATTCAGGTGCAAAAGGTTATTTACTTAAAGATACTACTAGAGAAAACCTCTTCAGGACTATTGAAGCTGCTGTTAAAGGGGAAACCCTTTTGCAACCTGATATATTGAATACAATTTTGAATTTTAAGGATAGTCAAAAGAATAATCAGAAATCTAGCCAATCTATCCTTACAGATAAAGAATCTTTTATTTTACAAGCAATAGCAAAAGGATTTCGAACAAAAGATGTTGCCTTTGATATGGGAATTGCAGAAAGAACAGTGAAGGCACATTTAACCAATATTTATAATAAATTAGGAGTAAATACTAGGACAGAAGCTGTAGCAATATCTATTGAAAAAGGTTATATTCACCTGTAAATCCTAAAACATGCCCAATCGTACATTCGGACATTGCCCGAATGTACGATTTTTTTTATTGTCTCTTTCTGTAGTATAAAGAACATAGCAACTAATGAAGCGAAAGGGGATTTATATGGCAAAGTTTCTTTATAGATTAGGCGAATGGGCCTTTAACCATAGAAAAAAAGTATTAAGTGGTTCACTAATTATGCTTGTAATCATGGTGGCTTTAGCATTAAGCGTCAAGCCGGCGTTTCAAGATGAAATCACTATTCCAGGTACTAAATCAGAAGCCGCAGGTGAATTATTGAAGGAGGAATTTCAGACTGGTGAATCTCCTGAAAATGGACAAGTTCAATTAGTCATGAAGGCGCCAAAAGGGAAAACTTTAGAAACAGATGAAGTAAATGCACAAATTAAAGAAACGCTTAATGATATTAAAAATGACATGGAAGTAATAGAAGTAGCTACACCATTAGAGCTTGGAAACCTTAATGAAACAAAAGAAATTGGTTACGCTACAGTAACGTTTAATGTTCCTGCTGATGAAGTAACAGAGGAATCTAAAGAGAGTATTTTAGCAAAAATAGAGCAGACACGTGGAGAAGGAATCGAAACAGAAATTGCTGGTAATGTTGCTTTTTCTGAAATGGAAATTGGCGGAATCACTGAAGTTATTGGGGTTGCGATTGCATTTCTAGTGCTGGCTATAACATTTGTCTCATTCTTGGTAGCTGGTCTACCAATTATTACAGCAGCTATTGGATTAGGTATTGGGTTAATGATGATTATGATTGGGACGAAGTTCTTTGAGATTACCTCCTTTTCCTTATCATTAGCTGCTATGCTTGGACTTGCTGTTGGTATTGATTATGCGTTATTTATCATTTCACGCTTTAGGCAACAAATGCAAAAAGGTGATTCCGTTAAGAAGTCAATTGCAATTGCAACAGCTACGGCGGGTAGTGCAGTTGTGTTTGCAGGACTGACTGTTATTATTGGTTTATTGGGATTGGCAGTAGCGAAGATTCCTTTTTTAACTGCAATGGGAATATCAGCCGCAGTTTGTGTGTTAATCGCAATAATAATTGCAACGGTTTTGGTTCCAGCGTTATTAGCAATATATGGTGATAAACTGCATCCTGCAAAGAAAAATAAATTACTAGGGAAATTTTCGAAAGAGAATAAAGAAAGTTCCTTAACAAGTAAGTGGGGAAAGCTGCTTTCTATCTATCCAATGATCATCTCTATCCTAAGTATTGCTTTTCTTCTTTTCGTTACTATTCCATTCTTTCATATGGAATTAGGATTACCTGATAATGAGACAAAATCAAAGGAAACAACGGAAAGAAGAGCATACGATTTGTTATCTGAAGCATATGGACCAGGATATCATGCTTCTTTAATTGTTATTGCGAAGATAAGTGACGAAACAGAGAATGTTGAACAAGCATTATCAGATGTCACAAATGAAATAAGTGAGCTAGGAAATGTGAAATCTGTTAGTCCAGCAATCCCTAGTCCCTCTGGAGAAATCTTTATGATTAATGTGACACCAGAGACAGGACCGAATGACGCCGAAACGAAGGATTTAGTTCATTCTATTCGAAATCATTCTAATGAAATGGAAAAGGAACACGATACAGAACTATTCGTAACAGGAGCAACCGCTGTTAATATTGATATTTCTGAAAAATTAAATGAAGCATTGCCAATCTTTTCTATTTTGATTGTTGGATTAGCGTTTATATTATTAGTAGTTGTTTTCCGATCTATTCTAGTACCACTTAAGGCAGTTCTTGGCTTTATGCTATCATTGGGAGCTACTCTTGGTTTTGTTGTATTTGTAGTTCAAGATGGCAACTTCCTAGAATTATTTGGGTTTAATGCAGCGAATCCGGTTTTATGTTTCTTGCCAGTAATTGTAATTGGGATTTTATTTGGATTAGCGATGGATTATGAAGTTTTCTTAGTAAGTAGAATTCGTGAGGAATATTCCCATTCCGGTGATGCAAAAAAAGCAGTATTAGTTGGTTTACAAGATAGTGGAAGAGTTGTTATTGCAGCTGGTTTAATCATGATGGCAGTATTTGCTGGCTTTATGCTTGCCCCTGACCCTATTATTAAGTCAATGGGATTTGCCCTTACCTTTGGAGTTCTCTTTGACGCTTTTATCGTCAGAATGACAATTGTACCAGCTGTCATGATTTTAATGGGGAAAACAGCTTGGTACTTACCAAAATGGCTTGATAAGATTCTTCCAAGAATAGATATTGAAGGGGAATCCATTATGCAAGAGACAGAAGAAAAAGATGTTGAAAGTAATTTAGTGCCAGAAAAGTAAAGTGTAATAAAAATTAATAAAATGAGATGGAGGAATTGCTCCATCTTTTTTGCTTCTTTCCTTATTCAGAAGTAAAATAAAAACCATCATTATGTATAATTAGAATTGTCTAAAATAAGTGCAGAGGAATGAAAGAGAGTTTGTAAGATTACTAGTGTTCGAGAAAAGCCATAACATGGAGACAGTGACTAATGATTATAATGACTAAGGACCGAATGAAATGAGGTTGCTTGAAAAACGGAAAGGAGCGCTTTTATGTCTATTGATATTAATTGTGATTTAGGAGAAAGCTATGGTGCTTATCGTATTGGGAATGATGAAGGGATTATACCATTTGTGACAAGTGTTAATATTGCCTGTGGCTTTCATGCTGGAGATCCAACGACCATGAGAAAAACGGTAAAGCTTGCGCTTGAGAATAAAGTAGCGATTGGAGCACATCCAGGCTTTAATGATGTACTAGGCTTTGGAAGAAGAGAAATAAATATATCAGCAAGTGAAATTTATGATCTTGTTGTTTATCAAATAGGGGCATTAGAGGCAATTGTGAAATCAGAAGGGGGAGCCATGCAGCACGTAAAACCCCATGGTGCATTATACAATATGGCAGCAAAGGATATCCACTTAGCAGAGGCTATTGCTAAAGCGGTTTATAAGGTGAATCCTGAATATATCCTTTTTGGATTAGCGAATAGTGAAATAATCAGGGCAGGTAAGCGATATGGCTTAAATGTTGCCAATGAGGTATTTGCAGACCGCACCTATCAGTCAGATGGTAGCTTAACTCCACGTACACAGGAACAAGCGCTTATCCATGATCCAAATTATGCAGCAAAGCAAATACTTCATATGGTCAAGGAGAAAAAGGTTGTCTCAGTTCAAGAAGAAGAGGTACCGATTCAAGCAGATACAATTTGTATTCACGGAGATTCAAATGAGGGCTTATCTATCGTAAAAACAATCAGAAAGACGCTCCTTCAGTCTGATATAAGCATTCAAAATTTCAAACAAGCAAAGCATTAATGCTTTGCTTCTCCTATAAAAGACTCTGAATATTTTGAGTTTTCCTAACAAAATAATAGTAGACGCAACGGTTTGATGGAAGAGAGCTAAAAAGAAATAGAAAAATAGCAGAAATTTAATGAAAAATATGGGACTTTTATTACGATAAGATGTATAATATATTTCATTAATGTTACAAAAGTTGATTTGGAAACTATTTTGTAACAAATCTAATGAATAAACACTATCGAGATAGTAACAACTTAATGAGGAAGTTATATGAAGAAACAAATTTGTATGCATTAAATTATTTTTGCTCTCATTAATTTAAATGAAGATTTTTTAATTTGCTATCTTTCCATGGATTCACTGGTTTTGTTGGGAGTGGGAGAAATGGGTTCGATTGATGAGCTCTATAGACAATATAATCAAGAGTTAGTTCATTTTTTAATATATTTAGGAGTAAAAAAAGAGGAGGCGGAAGATTTAGTTCAGGAAGTTTTTATCAGAGTTCTTAAAACAAAATGCTCCTTTAAAGGAGAAAGCAGTGAAAGAACTTGGTTATATACAATTGCAAAAAATATCGCTATCGATCATTTTCGAAAGCAAAAAAATTCCTATTCCTTTGATTGTGAAATCCCCATTCATATTAAAGATGAACAGGCACTTCCAGAGGAAATTGCATTACATAAAGAACAACTGGATTGGCTGAATCATTTACTAAAATGCTGTACTGTAGATCAAAAAAAGGTAATCTATTGTAGATATTTAAAAGACATGAGTATTGTAGAAACAGCATTGAATTTAGGATGGTCTGAAAGCAAGGTGAAGACAACACAGCATCGTGCCTTAAAATTACTTCAAAGAAGTCTAGTAAGTTCAAAAAATGTAGATGGAATTTCAATAGGAGGACATAAAGTAGAAATAGAGATTTAACATAGCATTACCACTCCACGTTTATTGTATATGGAAAGCAGAGGTAAAAAAAAGTGGAGGATAAACCCCCACTTGTCTTTATATGTTATTTTATTCCCTTCATCTTGCTCTGAATCATTGGTGATAATAAGAAAAGGATAATACTTAAGAGGATTGCTATTCCGCCTAAAATACCGAAATAGGCAACTTCCGATATTTTTGTAAATAATGGTGCGATTTGTGCATTAAGTGCTTGAGCAGCTGCACTAGATAAAAACCATAAGCTCATTGTTTGTGCAGAGAAGGCTTTAGGCGCAAGCTTTGTAGTTGCGGATAGTCCAACTGGAGATATACATAGCTCCCCAACAACTACAAGGAAATAGCTTAGTACTAACCATAATGGACTTACTAGTGTATTTTCTCCACCAATATAGGCAGGTAAGATCATAATGATAAAGGATAAACCTGCAAATAATAAAGCAATCGAAAATTTCTTAGAAACAGAAGGCTGTCGATTACCAAGCTTCATCCAAATCCATGCAAATATTGGAGCAAAAATGATGATGAACAACGGATTGATGGATTGGAAAATTGTCGGTGAAAGACTTAATCCAGCAAACTCTAATTGTGTTCGTTTATCTGCATAGGTAGCTAGAATAGTGGAGCCTTGTTCTTGGATAGCCCAGAACATAACTGCAGCTAAAAATAACGGAATATATGCAATTAATCTGGAACGCTCATCACGATCTGTCTTGGGACTGCGATACATAACTGTGAAATAGATAGCGGGAATTAAGAAACCAAGAATTCCAATAATTGTGATGAATGAATCAAATGTTAATATTCCTAAAGAAATAGTAATAGCAAGAATAATGGCAAGGACAACTACACCAATTCCCATGGAAGAATAAACTTTTTTCTTTTCCTCTTTTGACAATGGATTTGGCACTACTGTACCAGCAAGACCTAGGTTTTTCTTTTTAGTCATCATAAATACAATTAAACCTAATAACATCCCTACTGCAGCAAGTCCGAAACCAAGATGGAAGCTATAATTCATTCCAATCTCTCCGACAATAATCGGTGCTAGGAATCCACCAAGATTTATTCCCATGTAGAAAATACTAAATCCGGCGTCACGTCGAGCATCCTTTGGACTATACATTTCCCCAACAATACTTGATACATTGGGTTTTAATAAACCTGTTCCGATAACAATTAAGACCATCGAAATAAAGAACATGGTAATACTTCCTGGAACGGCTAAAACAATATGACCAAGCATGATGAAAATACCACCATAGAAAACGGCCATAGACGTACCAAAAATTCTATCAGCAAACCATCCGCCGATTATCCCCGACATATAAACAAGGGAACCGTAAATGGATACAATAGCTATTGCTGTTCCTTCAGAGATGCCTAATCCCCCTTTAGAAACTTCGTAATACATATAATAAACTAGGATGGCTCTCATTCCATAGTAAGAAAACCTCTCCCAAAATTCTGTGAAGAAAAGAGTGAACAATCCTTTAGGGTGCCCAAAAAATCCCTTTTGGGGAACACTGTCCACAATTTTCTGTTTATTTAGTTCTGACATCATGAAACCTCCTCTATTATTTTAATATAATACTGAAAAGATGCTAGATTTGTCAAAAAAATTTTTATTTCAGCTTTAATATAGGTAAATATAAGGAGAGTATACTATTGAAGTCTTAATAATCTCTATTTTTAGAATAGAATAAGTATTTCTAATATAATAATTGAGGAAGGATTACACTAGTATTTGATACGATTTGTGAGTGAATGGAAAGGAGAAATAGTCGAATAATCTAAAAATTGATGATTGCAATTATCAAGTGCGAGGTAGTGTTCGCAAGATTAAGTGATAGATTAACTTTGAGGAGAAAGGCGAAAGATAAAAAGGAAAGAAGATTCCTGCTATAGAAAAACCTGAACAATCATAGTCCATACGCATGTTCAGGTTTTTTTATTGGTTTATAAAAGCTGTGTAGTTGCCTATTTACTTTTGTCTCTGCCTATTGTTATCAATTAATTCGGAAGTCTCCACTAATGAACTGTCTTACTGACTAAAAAATTCAATTAACAACTTATCATCAGTGAGGGAAAGGAAAACGCCCACGATGATAAATTCATGTTATCCACGTACAGCCTTAATTGCTTCTTCACGATTTGGATTATTATAAATAAATGATCCAGCAACGAGAACATTTGCCCCTGCTTCTTTCACTAATACTGCCGTTTCGGCATTAATACCACCGTCCACTTCAATATCAAGTGCCGGATTTAGTTGATCAGCCAATTGACGAACTTCTCTAATTTTTGGAAGTACATTATGGATGAATGCTTGTCCACCGAAACCAGGATTAACGGTCATTAATAGAACCATGTCAATATCTTCGATGATATGTTTGATTGTATCTACAGGAGTACTTGGATTTAATACTACGCCTGATTTAACCCCATTTTCTTTAATCAATTGAATAGTACGGTGCAGGTGGCGACATGCCTCAACATGCACTGTGATGATATCAGCACCAGCTTTTGCAAATTGTGGTATATAAGAATCAGGATTTTCAATCATTAAATGAACATCTAAAGGTAAAGTTGTAACTGGACGGATTGCTTCTACAATAAGTGGGCCAATCGTAATATTAGGTACAAAATGTCCATCCATGACATCTACATGGATATAATCTGCTCCACCTAGCTCAACGTCTTTTACTTCTTCTCCTAGCTTCGCAAAATTAGCGGAGAGAATGGAGGGTGCAACTTTAATCATATGTATTCCTCCTCTTTCTAGTCTAATATAAGTGCAATAATATACACATGAAAATTATATCAGAGTGTAAGATATGGAACAAGAAAATTAAAAGCGGTTGCACTATTGCATGGGGAAAGAGGAAATAAAAAATAGTAGCCACTTCATAATTTGGGAGGATGAGAGGAAGTGGCTATTAAAAAATGAATCATGAAATGTAAAGAATTATAATTTATTGATGATTTCTTTTTGAATTTCAGTAGGTGCATCTGCAAAATTTGTGGAAATACAAGTAACTAACATTTCTTTATTTTTATAGAAAGGTTCTTTGTTTTTATTATAGTAAAAACGAACACTTTCTTCCTCTTTAAAAAATTCTTTTCCGATTTTTAATAAAGTAGTTATTGGCAGGCTATTAAAGGATATATTGCTTTCTTCCTGTTTGGCAGTTGGAATTGACTGCTCTTGACCTGCTAGTTTAAATTCTTTCACAACTTTTTTTAGGATTTTTTCTTGAGAGATTACTTGTTTAAACAGTTTTTTGCGCACTCTCTTTTTCTTGGATTGAAGTCCAAAGGATTCTAAAATAAAGTGATGTAACTCTGTATTTTGTGTAACTTCTTCTTGCATTTTATTGATTGTATTCATTGCAAAACTCCTCTAATCTTTTCTTTCAACCCTAAATCCATGGAATATAGGGATTTTGGCACTGAATCATTATATACTAAACTATTAAAAGTACAAAATTTAATTCGAAATCCGAAATAAATATC
>Ga0182738_1000853_pt1 | contig 40555 bp, 41 predicted proteins | sample eDN5th30CBELigMG_FD_128876 | JGI IMG/M metagenome (GOLD analysis project Ga0182738, IMG submission 128876) | Enriched Miracle-Growth compost microbial communities from Emeryville, California, USA - eDNA 5th pass 30_C BE-Lig MG (version 2)... ...
ACCGCGTTCTTGCGCTTGTCGTCGAGGATGCTCGTAAGTCCGGCGGCGCCGTCGAAGGGCGCGAGCATGATGGCGGTCAGGTGCGCAGCGTTGATCGGCAGCGCGTCCTCAGGGCTTGCGACGGTGAGCAGCCCGGCGCCCACCCGCAGCGCGCCGCGCGCGCCCATGCGCGCCGCCCCCGTATGCGCCGGGGGACCGGAGACAACGACGGCGTGGCCGCGGCTGTACTTGTGGCCCGCGGGGGTGGCCTGCGGGAATGCCGCTCGCCAAAGCGCCGGAGCGTTGGCCCATGTTCGCGCGCCCACCGCCGCCAGCACGCCCTCGGGTATTCCGATGTCCTCGACGACGACCGGGCCGCACAGCTCGCGCCCCGGCAGCAGCAGGTGTCCGGGCTTGCGCCGGAAGAACGTCACCGTCCGCGTCGCCACCACAGCCGGGCCGCGCACCTCGCCGGTGCTGCCGTCAACACCGCTCGGTACATCTACTGCCAGCACCGGCAGCGCCGAAGCGTTGAGCGCGGCGACGACATCGGCGGCCGTGCCGGTGATCGCCCGGGTCAGGCCGGCGCCGAACAGCGCATCGACGACGACACCGGCGTCGGCGATGGAAGAAGGCGACAGGGGAGCGATTTCTGCTCCCCAGCGCTGCGCCATCACGGCGGCGTCGCCCTTGAGCGCGCTTGGCTCGCCCAGCAACGCCACGTGCACGTCGGCCCCGCCCTCGCGCAGGTAGCGCGCGGCGACGAAGCCATCGCCGCCGTTGTTGCCCGGCCCGCAAAGAACGGCGACCCGCCGGCCTGCCGCGAGGAGCGTGCGCGTTTCGCGGGCAACGCCGCGGCCCGCATGCTCCATGAGCTCCAGACTCGCGACCCCGGTAGCCACCGCCAGCCCGTCGGCGCGGCCCATTTCCGCGTTGCTGAGCAGGACGACGTCATCCGGACTGCCCGTTAAATTGGCGAACTGCTTGCCCATCAGACGGCCGCCGATTGCGTGTGACGCATTTCTATGCAACGTGCCTAGACATTAGGCAGCACACCTGACCATTCCGCTGCACCGACATTGCTGTCATCTCATAACAGACTGTAATTGCAGGAGCTTATTTGCGCCCAGGAGTTGGCATGCCGCATGCTAACTTCTGGCGGTTCGCGCAAGCCGCCCTTGCAGAAGTCGAACAAGCTCAGAGGGCCCAGGGGTCATGAAGAAGATCGAAGCGATCATTAAACCATTCAAACTCGATGAAGTGAAAGAAGCCCTTCAGGAAATCGGCCTTCAGGGGATCACCGTGCTGGAAGCCAAGGGCTTCGGCCGCCAGAAGGGCCACACGGAGCTCTACCGCGGAGCCGAGTACGTGGTGGATTTCCTCCCCAAGGTGAAGATCGAAGTAGTGCTGCCCGAGGAGATGCTGGATAAGGCGGTCGACGCGATCCAGAAGGCGGCGAAAACCGGTCGCATCGGCGACGGGAAGATTTTCATCTCGTCGATCGACAACGCCATCCGCATCCGCACCGGCGAGACCGGCGCCGACGCCATCTGAAGTCGCCGCGGGCCGCAAACGGCCCCAAAGAAACGCCGCGCCAAGCTACACAATGGGGAGTTCCATGAAGAGCGCCAGCGATGTCCTCAAGTTGGTCAAGGACAAGGACGTCAAGTTCATCGATTTCCGCTTCACCGACACCAAGGGCAAGATGCAGCACGTGACTGCGCACGCCTCGACGGTCGATGAGGACACGTTCGCCGACGGTTACGCCTTCGACGGCTCCTCGATCGCCGGCTGGAAGGGCATCGAGGCGTCGGACATGCTGCTGATGCCGGACGCCACCTCCGCCCATCTCGATCCCTTCTTCGCCCAGTCGACGCTCGCCATCTTCTGCGACGTGCTCGAGCCCTCGACCGGTCAGTTCTACGAGCGCGACCCGCGCGGCATCGCCAAGAAGGCGGAAGCCTATCTGAAGTCGACCGGCATCGGCGACACCATCTTCGTCGGTCCCGAGGCCGAGTTCTTCATCTTCGACGACGTGCGCTTCGCCTCCGCGCCGTACAACACCTTCTTCCGCGTCGACTCGACGGAGCTGCCCACCAACACCGACACCGAGTACGAGATGGGCAACCTCGGTCACCGTCCGCGCACCAAGGGCGGCTACTTCCCGGTGCCGCCGATCGACAGCTGCCAGGACATCCGTTCCGAGATGATCTCGGTCATGCAGGAGATGGGCGTCGTCGTCGAGAAGCATCACCACGAGGTGGCCGCCGCCCAGCACGAGCTCGGCATCAAGTTCGGCCCCATGGTCAGCATGGCCGACCACATGCAGATCTATAAGTACGTCACGCACATGGTTGCCCAGGCGTACGGCAAGACGGCGACGTTCATGCCCAAGCCCGTCTTCGGCGACAACGGCTCGGGGATGCACGTCCACCAGTCGATCTGGAAGGACGGCAACCCGACGTTCGCCGGCAACAAGTACGCCGACCTGTCGGAGACGGCGCTGCATTACATCGCCGGCATCCTGAAGCACGCCAAGGCGCTCAACGCCTTCACCAACCCGACCACCAACTCCTATAAGCGCCTGGTGCCGGGCTACGAGGCCCCCGTGCTGCTCGCTTACTCGGCGCGCAACCGCTCGGCGTCCTGCCGCATCCCGCACGTCTCGAGCCCGAAGGCGAAGCGCTTCGAGGTCCGCTTCCCCGATCCGGCCGCCAATCCGTACCTCGCCTTCTCGGCGATGCTGATGGCCGGCATCGACGGCATCGTGAACAAGCTGAGCCCCGGCGATCCGATGGACAAGAACCTCTACGATCTGCCGCCGGCGGAGCTGGCCAGCATCCCCACGGTTGCCGGCAGCCTGCGCGAAGCGCTCGACAGCCTCGACAAGGACCGCGCCTTCCTGAAGGCCGGCGGTGTCATGTCCGACGACATGATCGACGCCTACATCGAGCTGAAGATGGCCGAGAACATGCGCTACGAGATGACGCCGCATCCGGTCGAGTACGACCTGTACTACTCGGTCTGATCGCAGCCGCTACGGCGCACGACACGAAGGCCCGGGGTCGAACCCGGGCCTTTTTCACGTCCGGTTCGATTTCAGAAGTAGAACAGGATGGCGATGAAGACGCCGGCCCATCCGATGAGCCACAGGCGCCGCGCCTGGCCCACCGTCCAGGCTCCGAAGCGCCGCGCGGCCTGCGACCAGGAGAATTGCGCGACAAGGGCGATGACCAGTCCGATGCCGAGGCCGGCGACGACCGAGCGATAGTCGAGCGTCGGCTCCGACACGTCGAACCCGGCGACGCTCGTCGTGCCCGTGCCCGTGGGCGCCACCAGAATGACGGCGGCGATCATCAGGCCGAGGGCGAGCATGGAGAAGAAATTGAGGATGGTCCGCATGCACGGGAACCGCAGATGACAATCTTGGCGTGAAGCTAGCGCCGCGCTTTCAACATTCCGTTAACCCTGCCAGGCAGCGGCCGGGCGCGGTTGACAGGCACCTATGCGAGGCGCAGGCTTGCATGACCTCTCATCGCAGCCATGGAGGTTAAGAAAATGTGGCCACCGGGCAAAACGACGCCGCTGGGCTGATGTCTTGGAAGCGCATCACCGCCGGCGGCCAACCGAAAATTCGATGACCTGCAGCGGGAGTGAGACAGCGCTGATCGGCAGTGATGCCGCGAAAGCGTCCTGCAGATGCTCCCGCATCAAGCCCATTAGTAATGGGTAGGGCTTAGCAGAGAGAGCCGAGTGCAGCCGCAGCGCGCACCGCTCAAAATCCCTTCAGCCCAGGGCCCGAATGGCAGCGCCGTTCGGGCTCTTTTCATGCGCGAAGCCAAACATGGCGCCGGTGGATGCTCCGCCAGGGCATAAGCCGACGAATGGCACAGCCGTTCATGGCCCACGAGTATTTGTAGAATATTCACCATATGCGTGTCAGTTTTGATACGGCTTTCAATGACCTGCGCGCGCCGCTTCAATCATCTTACCAGCTCGCGCGCGCAGCCGACGGATCTCGGCAGTTTCTGCAGTGCTGTCGCTGCCGACAGAAGTGGAGCCGCGCCATGCGTGCTTTGACGACCGATTTCGACGCCATCGCTCCGACGGACAGCTTCCTCGGAGTGCTCGACCAGTTCGCTGCCTTGCGCAGCTATGCGAGCGCGCCGCCCGCCGTGGGCGGCTATCGCATGCTGGCGGCAACGCGTCCGTACGAGCGGCGCCCGCTGCGCCGCATCATGCCTTCCCCGGCAACGCTCGCCGCGCTTTCCCGCGCGCGCCTGCGTCTCACCGGTGTGCTCTCGGTGATGCTGGTCGGCGGGCTGGGCCTTGCCGTGCTGGCGGGGCCGGCTACCTGCGCCTGCTCGCTCGACGCTGCGTCCAAGGAGCAGATCTCGCTGATGCGGCTGAGCTACGCCGACAACGGCCGCTTCGCCGATGCCCATGCCAGTCTCGACCAGCCTGCCGAGCCGCTAGCGTCGCTCGGCGCGGCGACGCTGCTGGAGCCGGAGCTGGCCGCGCCGGGCGTCTCGTCCATAACGACATCGGCACTCGAGCCTGCGGGCGAAGCGCTGCGCGCCAAGCGCGAAGCACCGGGGCTCGTCGGCGCCCCGCGCCTGCCGAGCGAGATCGTGCCGGTCGCCGACACCGGCCCGCCGGTCCGGCTCGCGGCGGCAGCGAACATCGCCACCGACGCCGTCGAGACGCTGCCGGCTATCGAGGTGCAGACGCCGCCGCTGCACAAGCTGCGCGCCAGCGAGGTCGAGGCGGAGGACGAGGATGACAGCGCGGGCGCGCGGCACATTCGTGCCCATCGCCGCGTAACCCGCGCCTATCGCACGCCTACTGCCAAGCCCGTGCGCGCCGGAGGCAACGCCCGCAACCCGATGCTGGTGCAGCGGGCGCCGCGTTGGGCGCAACAGATGTACGTGACGCCGTGGCAGTCGCAGGCGTTCTCCTACACGCGCTGATCGTACACGCGCTAATCGCTGCACCGCTCGCCATCGCCGCGACATACACCGGCGGCACCGTGCCGCCGATGAAGCGTTACATGACGGCTGCCGCGGCGATAGCCGCGTCCATCCTCTGCCTGCCGCACGCCGTCCTGGCGGCGTCACCCTACGCGTGGCGCTCCACGCCGGCCGATGCCACGCTGGCACAGCTCGTGCCGCCGCCGAACGGATTCACGCGCATCGACGTCGCTCCCGATAGCTGGGGGGCATGGTTGCGCGGCTTGCCGATGAAGCCGCTCGGATCGCCGGTGCTCATCTACACCGGCGCCGCCAAATGGCGTCAGGATGCCCATGTCGCCGTCGTCGATATCGACGTCGGCAAACGCGACCTGCAACAGTGCGCCGATGCCGTCATGCGGCTGCGCGGCGAATGGCTTTATGCGGCCGGCCGCCAGCGCGACATTCGCTTCAACGATACGGACGGCAAGCGTCTCAGCTTCGCCGACCGCCGCGACGGCGGCTATGCCGCGTTCCGCAAATACATGGATTACGTCTTCGCCTACGCCGGCACCTACTCGCTCGAGCGCGAACTGAAGCCGGTGCCGCTCGCCTCCATCGCCATCGGCGACGTGTTCATCAAAGGCGGATTTCCCGGCCACGCGGTGCTCGTCGCCGACATGGTGGAAAATCGGCAGACGGGCGAACGGCGCTTTCTGCTATTGCAGAGCTACATGCCGGCGCAGGACATCCACGTGCTGAAGAACCCGCGAGCGCCCGACGAATCCCCCTGGTATCCGGCGACCTTCGATGGGCCGCTGGAGACGCCGGAGTGGACATTCCTCCCCGGCGCTCTGCGGCGCTGGCCGTGATGGACGGCTAGCGGATGACCACCACCGCAGCGAGGCTGGCGATGACGAATGTGACGAGGCCGGCCGCGGCCTTGGCGTTCGAGTTCGGATCGGCGTGCGTCATCATCTGATCGGCGGCAAAGCCGAGCCCGAGCAGACCGATGGCCACGACGACCACACTGACGATAAATCCCAAACCACCGCGCATATTGCACCTCCCGTTGTTGGCTTGCTTGTTAGCTGCGCTAGTTGACCGTCATGGAGCTGGAGGCGGGGGTGGAGGCTGCTCCTGTCCCCGCTGGCGTTCCTGCTCCCAATTGTATTCCTTGATGTAGGTATCGATCGCATGCGGACCATCCGGCTGCATGTGCGTATAGACGATGACACCGATGGCGATCCCGAATGCCAGCAGGATGGCAAGGAGCGAGCGCAGTACGACCGCTCCGCGGCCACCGGCGCCGGCCCAGCCCGGATTGACGAGCCCGAGCACCAGATAGATGACGGCAAGCCCGGCGATCACAGTCGCGGCGAGATGCGTTCCCCCTATCAGCCCGTCGTACATCGGCGCCGTCCCCATTCCCACGGCTTTTTCGCAGCTTGGCGGCCCAGCCTGCCATGGGGGTACCATATGTCGCCGCCGGCGCCGGGCGGTCAACACTTTCGCGCGAAATGGCGGCTCGGGGAGGTTTGATCAGGGCTGAGGGGCGGGGGCCGGCGGCTCGGTCTTGATCTCCGCCGGGGTGTCGTCGCCGCCCGGAAGCTTGCGGTCGACCAGATAGAAACCCGTTGCCGCGATGAGCAGGGCAATCGCCGCCACCAGCGCGACCGTGCTGCGCTTGGCGGCCATGACCAGCGACGGCCGCGTCAGCCCCGCCGCGAGATAGATCACGACGATGACGACGATGAGCTGAAACAGCCAGGACGAGTAGTCGAGTGTCGGGTTGGTCATGTATCTGCCTCGGGTGGCACCAAGCTGCCGGGGCACATCTTGGCCGTGCGCGCCTTAATGGACTGCAACTGGCCCCACTGAATCCGGGCTAGGCGCGGCGTGCGTCGGCGAGCGCCTGCGGCAACGTTTCGGCAAACACGGCAAGATCCTCGTCCCGGCCGCAGCTGATGCGGATGCAACGGTCGAGCGGCGCAACGCCCGGCATGCGCACGAACACATCGCGGGCGAGAAGGCTCGCCAGCACGCGCTTGGCGAAGGCGCCGTCGCGGCCGCAATCGACGGTGACGAAATTCGCCGCCGACGGAAGCGGCGTCAGCCCGTTTGCGTGCGCTATCGTACCGATGGTGTCCCGCGCGCGGGCGATGCGTGCCACCGCCTCGGCGAGATACCGCTGGTCCTCAAGCGCCGCCAGCGCGCCGAGCTGGCCGACACGGTTGATGCCGTAGTGATTGCGGATCTTCTCGAACTCGCGAATGACGGATGCGTCGCCGATGCAATAGCCGATGCGTGCGCCGGCAAGACCGTATGCCTTAGAGAAGGTGCGCAGGCGTAGCACACGCGCGTCGCTGACATCGATAGGCAGGAGCTGATCCTGCGGAGCGGTATCGCAGTAGGCTTCGTCGAGGCACAGCAGCACGCCATCGGGCAGCCGTGCGATCAGCGACCGCAATGCATCGGCGGGCCAGAAGGCACCCATCGGATTGTCGGGATTGCAGATGTAGACGATGCGCGCGTCCTCGCGCACCGCCGCCGCAGCGAGTGCATCGAGATCCTGCTGGTCGTCACGATAGGGCACGGCGACGAGGCGCCCGGCGCCGCCGGCGACGTGGAAGTTGAACGTCGGATACGTGCCGTCGGAGGTGACGACGGCCGAGCCCGGCTCGACGGCAAGCTTCACCGACAGGCCGAGCAGCCCGTCGATCCCCTCGCCGATGACGACGTTGTCGATCGCGACGCCGTGCAGGCGCGCAACGGCGGTGCGCAACTCGTGGCTCTCCGGATCGGCGTACATCCAGTTGCCGTCGGCGGCCGCTCGCATCGCGGCGACAGCTTTCGGCGAGGGACCGAACAGGCTTTCATTGGCGCCGAGGCGGGCGCGGAACGGACGGCCGCGCGCACGCTCCTGCGCCTCCGGCCCGACGAACGGCACGAAGGACGGCAGGCTTTCGACGAGAGCGGTGAGGCGCGGTCGGGACATGCCAATCGTCTCGCACTGCCGGAGACATCGCGTCAACTGCGGCCGGCGAAGGCCCTCAGATCAGCCCCAGCTCGGCGAGTTCCCGGCGCAGCTTGGCGGGCATGTCGGCGAGCCCCCGGTCGCCGCGGCCGAGATCGGCCGGCGCGTCGGCCGCGTCGAGATAACGCCAGCCCTGGAACGCGCGGCGCGGCACCGGACGCACCGGTACCAGCACCGGATGCAGCAGAATGCGGCAGCCTTTGCTCCCGTCGGACTTCGTTCCCGGCTCGAAGCCGGCGAGCAGCTGGCGCACCTGCACCGTGCCGCGGATCACCCAATACATGGATCCGCCGTCGAGCAGCTCGGCCTCGCGTTTCGGCGTCTGGAAGGTCGTGTGCCAGAGGCGCGGCGCCTCGCCTGCCTGCTTCAGCTCCGCGGCGCGCGCCGCCTGCCAGTCGGCAAGCTCCTCGATGCTGTCGACCCCGACGCACAGCTTGATGAGATGCAGCGCCACCGTCAGCTCTCCTGTCCGAGTTGCCGATGATGCCTTGCCGTCCGTGCCCATGCCAGAGCCGCGCGCGTGCATCCACAGGCGCCGTCTAGTTGGCCGTGCACGTTCCGGCGTACTGCGCGACGACCGGCTGGCCGAGCACGCCGAAATGGCGCGAGTGAACGGCCGGATACGTGCCGCTGACCGGGTCCTTGTCGTAGATGGTCGTCAGATTGAGGAAGCCCTCGTTGACAACCTCGAGAAAATGGTTGGCGTTGATCGCGCGAACGATCTTCAGCTCGACGGCTGGGTTGCCCGGCTCGGTGATGAGCTTGGCCGTCTGGTGCTCGAGGTCGACGCCCGAGATATTCAGCTTGATGGGCGAAGGCGGGTGGCTCTTGAAGGCGCCGTTGTCGAACGTCCACGCTGTGCCGCTGCCGAAGGTGCAGGCGTAGCCCTGCGGCTCGTTCTCGGCGCTGGCACCTCCGGCCCAGAGCGCCGCGACCGCCAGCACGCAAGCAGCAACCGTTTTGATGTGCATATACCCGTCCAACGTTCGGCAGCGAGGCAGCTTCTCTCCATAGTGAAGCCCGAGCGGCACCGGCAAGCAACACATCCCGAATGCCTTAGCGCCGCAGGCGTCTGCGGTGATCCGCGCCTTCAATCCGCCCCGTTTCACGTCACGTTAGCCCGATCTGGCGGGTGAGATTCGATGCACCGATTGCGGGCTCCCATATTTGCGGCACTGGCGAGTGCCTCACTTTGCGCCTGCGCGAGTTCCTCATCGGAAGTGAAGCCGAACCTCGTCAGCGACACCCCCACGCCTAGCACCGAGGTCGTGACCGGCGCCATACCCGGCGGCGCCTACCAGCTCAGCGCCGACGAGCTGAAGTACGACTGCCGCAAGCTCACCGGCCTGATGCAGATCCGCATCCTGCAGATACGCGGCTATGACGCCAACAAGCAGGCCTCCGCCGCCGCCCGCAACATGCAGTCGATCGCCACGCCGATCTGGGGCGGGACGAAGGAGGGTGTCGATCCCGACGCCCAATACCGGCGCGATCTGGCGATGCTGCAGGCCTACAATGCGCGCCTCGCCAGCAAGCAGTGCAAGACCTTCGACCTGACGGCAGAGCTGGCCGTGAGGGACGACGCCACCCCCACCCCACATGACGCGCCGCGCTAGGATCGTGCAGCGTTAGCGGCCGGCCGCATTTCTGGTGTAAACGTCGCTGTGAAGGCGACCATCGGAAGCGCAATGCCGGCAGACAATCCTACATCTGGCCTCGATACCGGCGACCGGCCGAGCACCGTGCCGTGGCCGCCGATCCTGCTCGTCGGCGTCATCGTCGCGGCGATAGCGCTCGGCTATTTCGCGCCGCTGCCGTGGCCCGGTCTCGACGATGCCCCGGCGCACGGCATCGGACTCGCCATCGGCGCCGGCGGGCTCGTGCTGCTGGTCTGGGCGCTCCTGACGCTGCGCAGCCACGGCACGACCATGCTGCCGGACGTCGGCGCCTCGCACCTCGTCACCACCGGCCCCTACCGCCGGTTTCGCAATCCGATCTACCTCGCCGACGCCATGCTGCTGCTCGGGGTCGCGGAGTTGACGAAGAACGTTTGGCTGGTCGTCGCCGCCGCCGTCTTCGCCATCCTCGTAACCTTCCTCGCCATCCTGCCCGAGGAGCGACACCTGGAGCGCCGTTTCGGCAGAAGCTATCTCGAGTACAAATCCAAGTCGCGTCGCTGGATCTGAGGGCGAGATGGCGACGGACTTCGGCGAGAAGGAACGCGAGTTCATCGACGGCCTCAAAGAGAATACCGGCCGCGACCTCGGCGAATGGATGGAGGCGATCTCCGGCGCCGGCCTCGTCCAGCGCAACGACATCATCGAGTGGCTGCGCCGCAATGGCCTGATGTTCTCGAAGGCGTCGTGGCTGGAGCGCATCCACCACAATGGCGGGCGCCCGATCTACGCCGGCGTTCCGCCGGAGGCGACGCCGAGACGCCCTCCGCAACGGCGCCGCGAGCCGATCGCGAGCGAGGCGTACGTGCCGGTGCTCGCCGGCGCCGGCGCGAAAGCCACGCCCGCAGCGTCCGTATCGGTGCCGTCCGGCACGCCCGCAACCACGGCGACGGCGCCGCCCGAAGATCTCGACTCGCTGCTTGTCCGGGCGAAGGCGTACCGTCCGCTTGCCCAGCACGTGCTCGGCAAGATCCGCCAGGCCAGCCCCGGCGCCACGGTCTCAGTGCGCGAGAGCAGCGTCGCCGTCGGCGCACCGGCGCCTTTTGCGGTGCTTGGCATAACCGCCAAGGAGCTGCGCCTGCACTTGGCGCTTGGTGATCATCCCTTTGACGACGTCGTCAGAAAGGGACAGGCCGGCGGTGGTCTTGGCAAGGGCGAGGCACTGACCCACATGTTGGTGCTGAACGATGCACGGCAGGTCGATGCGCGCTTCATGGAGTTGCTCGCCCTCGCCGTCGCCGGAGCGGGCGGCTAGGCGCAGAATCATCGAATAGCCTGAATTCTGCGCCCATGTGCGGCGCATGTTTGGAGGCATTTGCATGTCCGCCGACCTTGGTTGGCCCCGCGTAGCATTGGCGCTCGCAGCGGTACTTTCATCCACCGTGGGAATCCACGCACAGACCGCCCAGCGCGACGGCATCGCCGATCTCATCGCCCGCTCCGGCACCGGCGTCAGAGCCGAGAAGGTCGCCGAGACGACGCCGGCGCCCGCGGCTCCGGGTGCCGCATCGAACGCCAACGCGCCGCCTGCCGCCGCGCCTCCTGCCCCGAAGGATCCGCGCGAGGGCGAGGAAGCCTACGAGCAGGCCCGCAAGCTCATGCTGGCCGTCGACGCCATCCTGCGCGATGCCGCCGAGCAACGCTCTGAAGCGCAGAAGCTGCCGGGGCGCGACGAGTTCATCCTGACACCGCTGTGGACCGAAACGCGCGAGGACCGCGAGGCGCGCATCCGCGGGCTGCTCGATTCGGCGCTCGGCATCGTCACCGATGTGCCCATCGTCGACCTGCAGAAGAAGGTCGAGGGCCTGCGCCAGAACATTCGCGACATCGAGGCCGATATCTCGCGTCTCAAGGAGAAGCAGATCACGGCGCCCAAGGACGCGATGCTTCCCGGCGTTCTGACCGATACCGTCGGCAGCCTCGACTCCAACATCAAGGACGACGAGAAGCGTATCGAAAAGAACAAGGACGAGATCGCCAAGACCAAGGGCGAAATCGCCGGTGCGCTGGCCAAGGCAGGCGTCGAGCTGACGCCGGCGCAGATCGACCTGCTGCTGGACAGCGTGCTTTCGGGCGATCTCGTGCGCCTCGTCGCCGTATTCAACGCGGCGAAGACCATCGATTCGCAGCTCGGCAAGCTGCTGACGGCCGCTGGCGACAATATGAACTCGGCGCGCAAGTACTTCGCCATGCACGCGGCGCTGTTCGCCATGCTGGTGCACGCACAGGGTACCGCAATCGACAAGATCGACACCAACTACATGCCGAAGCTCGACGCCATCCTGAAGGATATCCAGGCGGCGCAAGCGAAGACGACGAAGCTCCTGCAGGCCGAGAACCGGCCCGATCAGAAGCGCGCGCTGGAAGCCAACCGCGACGCGCAGAAGGTCGCCGCCGACGCCGCGAAGGGGTACCGCCGCTATCTGCAGCAGCAGCGCGAGCAGATCGCCAAGGCACGGACGCGCGCCGTGCACGACCTGCGTATCGCCGACAACACCTACGAGACGGTCGAGGCGAGCTTCCAGCTCAAGAACCTGATGCGCGACAGTGCTGCGTCCTTCGAGGCGATCCAGAAGCTCGAGGCGCCGACGTTCGATCAGATCTTCAAGAACGAGGAGCTGCGGCAGGAGTTCGAGAATCTGACACGCCGGCTCGACGCGCCCTCGAGCTGATTTTTTCCTGCGCCTTTTTCTTCTCAGCGCGCGACTGCCCCGCGGGCAGCCGGCCGGAAGGCGCGGCAGCTGGGTGACTGTCATCCCGGGCAAGCGAGGCGAGGCCGAGCGCCGACCGGGGACCCAGCGGAAAAGCATCTCTGCCAAATCGAAGCTTCGCTGCACCTCGTGCTGGCTCCCGGATAGCCCCTCGCCGCGCTCGCGGCTTCCGGGATGACAGACGTGGAGCGACGGGCTGCCCATCACCATAACCCTCTCCCCGTGAAGAACGGGAGGGGTAGGGCGCGTCCCTAAGGCGCCCGCCGGTGCGGCCCGCGCCTTCCGGCCGGCTCCGCGCGGCGGAGTCGGAGGGCGCAACTAACGAGCGTTTCTACTCCGCTGCGGCGCGTACCGCGTCGAGCACCGCGTGCGCCTCCTCGGCACTCTCGAAAATATGCGGCTGCAATCCGCGCCGCGACAGCGCCTGCTGCAATTTCAGCCGCATGAACGAACTGGTCGAGTAGCGCGTGTTGGTCTTGTAATGGTGCTTCAGCATGTATTCGATCAAGTCGGCGTAGTCGTCGTACAGGTCCTCGGCGATGCGGCAGCCGTCGTGGTTCACCACCGCGTTGACGCGCCGTCCCGCCTTCTCGCACGCCTCGACGAGCACCTTCTGCAAGTCCGCAACGTCGCTCTTCTTGCGCACGCTCCAGCCCTCGAGGTTGAGGAACAGGATGTTGCGCTCGGCGTCGTAGGATACGCGCTCGCAAAGCTTGAGATTGGTGATCTCGTCCATCAGCTCCATGGCCTCGTCGCGGAAAATCCGCGGATCCATGGGCACCGGCTTGTGGATGATCGGCGCGAAGTCCATGTGCGCGAGAATATCGCGATCGATGTCGATGCCGGGTGCCACCTCGATCAGCTCCAGACCGCCCGGGGTCAGGTGGAACACGCAGCGCTCCGTCACGTAGAGGACGGGCTGCGATTTCGACGCCGCGTAGGGACCGCTGAAGGTGATCTGCTCCACCGCGCGCACGAACTTGCGCGCCCGGCCCTCCTTGACGATGCGCAGCTTGCCGTCCTCGACCGCCACCTCGAGGCCGCCGGCCGTGAAGGTGCCGGCGAAGACCACCGCGCGCGAGTTCTGCGATATGTCGATGAAGCCGCCGCAGCCGTTGAGCTTGCCGCCGAAACGGCTCGTGTTGACATTGCCCTTCTCGTCGACCTCGGCGACACCGAGGCAGGTGAGGTCGAGGCCGCCGCCGTGATAGAAATCGAACATCTGGTTCTGGTCGACGACGCTGTCCGCGTTGGCCGACGAGCCGAAGCTCGAGCCGCCGGCGAGAACGCCGCCGATGGCGCCGGCTTCTGTCGTCATCGTGAGGAAGGGCGTCACCTGCTCCTCGGCTGCGACCGAGGCGACGCCATCGGGCGCGCCGACGCCGAGATTGATGGCGCCGTTGAGCGGCAGCTCGAAGGCAGCGCGCCGGGCGATGATCTTGCGCTCGTCCAGGGCCATCCGCGGAATGTGGTCGACAGGGACGCGGATCGCGCCGGAAAGCGCCGGGTTGTAGTGCACGCCGTAGTTCATGCGGTGCATCTCGGGCGGATCGGCCACGACGACGCAATCGACGAGGATGCCGGGCACGCGCACGTCCTTCGGCTTCAGCGAGCCGTGCGCGACGACGCGCTCGACCTGGGCGATGACGATGCCGCCGTTGTTGTGCGCCGCCATCGCCTGCGCGAGGCAATCGAGCGTCAGCGCCTCCTTCTCCATGCTGAGATTGCCGAAGGGGTCGGCGCTCGTTGCGCGGATCAGAGCCACGTCGATGGGCGTCGCCTTGTAGAACAGCCACTCCTCGCCTTCGACCTCGACCAGCTTGACGATGTCCTCGGTCGTCACGGCGTTCACCTTGCCGCCGCCATGCCGCGGATCGACATAGGTGTGCAGACCGACCTTGGAGAACAATCCTCGCGAGCCTGACGCACACGAACGATAGAGCTTGGAGATTATGCCCTGGGGCAGATTGTAGCCCTGGATCTTGTCCTTCTGCGCCGCCTCGGCGACCTTCGGCATGCGGCCGAAGTTGGCGGCGATGACGCGCGACAGCAGTCCCTCGTGGTGCAATCGCCCCGTGCCGAGCCCCTTTGAATCACCGGCACCGGCGCACATGATGAGGGTGAGGCCCTTGGGCTCCTGGGTCTCGACGTAGCGCTTCTCCAAGGTCGCATGCAGCATCTCGGGGATGCAACTCTGCACGAAACCGGTCGTGCAGACGACGTCGCCATTCTTCACGAGCGCGATAGCCTGCTCGGCCGTAACGACCTTGTCCTTCATGCCGAAATGCTTCCCCTTGGGCGATCCTTGAGGGTCGCCCGAGGCCTCCCTGGTGAGGATCTTGTTATTGGAGGCACACAAAGTAATCAGCGTCGTGCTTGCTCGCAACGACCAGTGGGGTGATAGCGTTCCTACCCGGATGGGTGGCCGCCGCCGAGGGCTGACGCGCTCCCGCACTGCAGCATGCCGCTCACATCCCGAAGTGCGCGCGTGCCGTATCCGCGAAATGGATCAGCATCAACTGGCCGAACGCGAAGAACTCCAGCGTATCGTGCCGCAGATCCGGCGTCAGAACGATGCCGCCCGGCTCCTGCCGCCGCAGCAGGCCTTCCGTCTCCGCGTCCCGCAAAAGTTTCACGACGTGGGCGCGCGAGGAGCTGATGGCGCGTGCGAGCTGCGAGACCGAGATGTCGACCGGCGCATCCGCATCGTCGCCCGACGCCGCGAAGAGTGTCAGCAGCACGAACATCCCGCCGTTGCGCTCCGTGAACAGCCGAAGCCCCGGCGCATGGTCGCTGAAGCGAAACCCGGCGCGAAAGCAGCCGCTCATCAGCCGCACGACTCCCTCGACGAATGGTGGATGGTCAAGCATGCGCCGTGCCGCCGATGCCGCGGGAACTAACGGCTCGGCCCCGACGAGGTAGCAGCGCCAGCGGGCGCGCTGCTGTCCGATGAGCCTTTCTGTTGGCACGAGCTCGCGCCGCCGTCCGTCACGCCCCTGCGGCGCCGCCTCGACGTAGCCGGCGAGCTGCATCAGGCCGAGCAGCGCGCCGGCGCGGGTGGCGCTGCAAATTCCCTGCTCGACGCACAGCTCTTTCAGGCGCCCCGGCGTGAGGCCGATTCCTTCGTCACGGCGGCGGAAATGCAAATCGAGCACGAACAGCGCCGCAAAGAAACGGCCGCGGTCGCTGATGATGGCATTCAGGATGCGGTTGCCGCGGTGGTGCGCGGCGAGACACGCCGCTGTCCGTCGCGCGGCGGCGGGAAACTCCGGATGCGACCTCAGCTCGGCGCGCCGCTCTTCCGACAGCGGCCCGTCGCCGGAGAGCAAATCCTCGAGCTGGCGCGAGGTGAACGGGCGCGACCACGGAGCCGACGGGGAGCGAAACGCAAAAGGAGACGCCGAGTGCGATTGATTTTCTACAGTTGAACTCACGTCTCTCTCTGTTAACGAGCAAAGCTGGGGCATCAGAACGACGGTCATGCGTCCGTGCGAGCACCTCGCGCAGGCGTTGCGGCATTGTCGGGACTGCGAGGGGAAAAAACAATGACTGATCGCCAGGGCGTCGACCGGCGCACCGCGTTGAAGCTCGGCTTGGCGGGAGCTGCCGCCGGAGCCGCAAACCTCGATGCCAACGCCGCTGCCGGCGCAGCCGGGCAGGCGGCCGGCGCCAGAGGCCCGCGGCGCCCGAACATTCTCTTCCTGCTCGTCGACGAGCAGCGCTATCCGACGGTCTACGAGAGCGAGGCGCTCAAGGAGTTCCGCAAGGCCCATCTTCCAGCGCAGAACGCCCTCGCCCAAAAGGGCCTGACCTTCGAGCGGCATTACATCGCCTCCGTCGCCTGCGTGCCGAGCCGCACCTCGCTCTACACGGGCCACTATCCCTCGCTGCACGGCGTCGCCAACACTGACGGCGCGGCGAAGGCGGCGAACGATCCGGAGATGTGGTGGCTGACGCCGGGCTCGGTGCCGACGCTCGGTCACTACCTGCGCGCGGGCGGCTACCGCGCCTACTGGAAGGGCAAGTGGCACGCGCACGAAGCCGATCTGAAAATCCCCGGCACCGAGACCGTGGTCACGAGCTACGACGCCAACGGCATCACCGATCCGGCGAAGGAGAGCACCTACCTGAAGGCCAACGTGCTCGACAGATACGGTTTCGACGGCTGGGTCGGCCCCGAGCCGCACGGCTCGGACCCGCTGCGCTCCGGCTCCTCGGCCGCCGACGGCAAGCAGGGTCGCGACCCGGCGATCGCGGCCCAGGTCGTGAAGCTCATCCAGGACCTCAATGCTTCCAAGGACGATGCGCCATGGTTCATCATGGCGTCCTTCACCAACCCCCACGACATCGCCCTGTGGGGCTTCTTCTCCAATCTCGCCGCGAACCTCAGGAGCCAGTACGACTTCTCGGTGCCGGACTACGTGCCGAAAGACGTGTTCGACAAGGACAAGTTCGCCAAGACGCGGACGGAGAAGCTCGAGAAAAAGCCCTCGTGCCAGCAGTCCTACAAGGACGCCTACGCCAACTTCATGCAGGCGAGCTTCGTCAGGCCGGAATATTACCGGCTGTACTACAAGCTGCACGCCGACGTGGACAAGCACCTGGGTGAGGTCGTGGGCGCGCTCGAAGGCTCGCGCTTCCTCGACAATACGGTGATCATCTTCACCTCCGATCACGGCGACATCCTCGGCGCGCACGGAGGCCTGTTCCAGAAGTGGTACATGGCCTACGAGGAAGCGCTGCACGTCCCCTTCGTGGTCGTCCCGCCGGGCAACGCGGCGCCGCGATCGGTCCCGCTGGTCACCAGCCACATCGACCTCGCGCCGACCATCCTCGGCCTCGCCGGGATCGACGTTGAGTCCGCACGCAAGCAGATCGCGCCCGGCTTCACCGATCCGCTGCCGCTCGTCGGACGCGACCTGTCGCCGGTCATTCTCGGCAGCGCCGAGCCGCAAACCCTGGCCGAGCCTGTCTTCTTCATGACCGACGACGATCCCAGTCGCGGCCTCGACCAGAAGAATTTCATCGGCCTCTCCTACGATTCCGTCGCGCAGCCGAACCATGTGGAGACGGTGATTGCCGACATCGACGGCGCGCTATGGAAGTATTCGCGCTACTTCGACCATCCGCGCTACTGGTCGAGCCCGGGAACGCCGGGCGAGAGCGGCGTGCAGGACCTCGTCGTCAAGCCGCTGCGACGCGAGCCGACCTCCGAAGGCACGACCCAGCGCCTGTACCAGCAGAAAGTGAAGACGGCGCCGCGGCCGGAGGAGTTCGAGATGTACAACATCACCGCGGACCCCCTGGAGCTGGACAATCTCGCCGGCAACGCCAGCTACAAGGATCGGGAGGCGCAGATGCGCCAGCTGCTTGCCGAACAGAGGACCAAGAAACGCCTGACGCCGCAGAGCGGCGGCGTACCGGGCGAGGTGCCGACGTAGGCCGCCGCGCGGCGCGGCGGGTCGAGGTCAGCGGCGATACTGCACGAAGGGACTGAGGCTCGCGACGCGATCGTAGAGACGCCGCGCCTGGCTGTTGTCGTCTCGCGTCGCCCAATAGGTGCGCGTCGCCCCACGCCTGTCGGCTTCCTCGTAGACGGCCTTGATAAGCTCGCGGCCTATGCCGTGGCGCCGCGCGCCGCGGTCGACGAACAGGTCCTCGAGATAGCAGTACGTCGTCGGCGACCAGGTCGAGGGATGAAATATGACATGCGCGATGCCGATCGGCGTGTCCGCGGCATCGACCGCCACGAGGCCCAGGAACCCGTCCTCGCCGGAGATCAAGCGGCGCCACGTCAGCGCGATCACGTCCTCGGTGACCTTCGCCTCGTAGAAATTGATATAGCCCCTGAACAGGCCTTCCCAGGCCTCGCGGTCCGATGCCTTGAGCGCCCGGATGCTGACGTCGCTTTCGACGCTCATGATCTCTCACCTCATCCAAAGGGTCGCCAGTCCGAGGAACGAGAAGAACCCGACGACGTCCGTGACCGTCGTGACGAAGACCGTGGACGCCACCGCCGGATCGAAGCCTAGCCGCTCGAGCGCCAGGGGAATGAAGATCCCCGCGAGCGCCGCCGCCAACATATTGATGATGATGGCGAGAGCAATGACGAAGCCGAGCTGTCCGGCACCGAACCAGTAGACAGCGAGGAGAGAGAGAAAAATTGCGAAGGTCAAGCCGTTGATCAGCCCGACGGCCGTTTCGCGCAGCGCCACGCGGGCGATGTTGGCCGGGTTCAGCTCGCGCGTCGCCAGCGCGCGGACGCTGACGGTCATCGTCTGCGTGCCGGCATTACCGCCCATCGACGCTACCATCGGCATCAGCACGGCGAGCGCAACCATCTGCTGAATGCTGGCGCCGAACATCTTGATGACGGATGCGGAAATGACGGCGGTGCCGAGATTGACGAACAGCCATGCGAGCCGTGGCGGCGCGATCTGGCGGACGCTGTCGCTCAGCCGCTCGTCGCCGACGCCGGCAAGCAGCTTGGCGTCCTCGTCGACCTCCTGCTCGATGACCTCCACCACGTCGTCGACGGTCACGACGCCGACCAGCCGCTCGTCCTTGTCGACGACCGGCGCCGCCATCAGGCCGTAGCGCTCGAACTGGCGGGCAACCTCCTCCTGATCGGCGGTTGCCAGCACGATATGCCGGTCGCTCTCCATGATTTGCGAGATGGCAATGTCGCGCTTGGAGCGCAGAAGCCGCGAGATGTTGACACTGCCCAGAAGGTGGAAGCCGGGATCGACGACGAAAATCTCCGCGAACGTGTCCGGCAGGTCCTCCGTGTCGCGGGCGAAATCGATCACCTGTCCGACGGTCCAGAATGGCGGCACGGCGACGAACTCGCCCTGCATCAGGCGGCCGGCGGTTTCCTCCGGGTAGAGCAGGTTGCGCTCCAGGGCGGCGCGATCGTTCTTGGGCAGCTGGTCGAGGATTTCCTGCTGGTCTTCCGCCTCGAGGCCCTCGATGAGGTACGCGGCGTCGTCGCTGTCGAGCTCGGTTACCGCCCGCGCCAGGACATCGTTGGGAAGCGCCTCGGAAATCTGGTCGCGGACCTTCTCGTCGACCTCGGTCAGCACCTCGAAATCGAAATCGGTGCCCAGCGCCTGAATGAGGCCCACGCGCTCCTCGGGACCGAGCAGCTCGATGAGGTCTGCGAGATCGGGGCCCCTCACGTCGGCCACGAGGGCACGCGCCTGCGCCTGATTGCCGGCCGCAAGCGCGTCCCCGACGGCGCGCACGAGCTCGGCGGTCGGCGGCGCCGCCGCCTGCTCGCGCGGGGCGATTTCCTCGTTCTCGCTCATGTTCCGGGCACACTCCGGTGCCCCCGGACGCCATGCGCCCCGCCCGGCAGCACGAATTCGCGTTCGAACGCTAGATGCGAAGCCTTTAGCACGGCGCGGCTCCCCGTACAGTCTGATGCGCGGAAGCAACATCGGCGCCGAGTTGTCTGTCGAAGAGAAAGATTTACAGAAAATCTTAGCGGTTCCGCCCTACTAGTCGAGCTTTCAGGGTCGATCTGCGCCTCTGCGCGCGTTGCAGTTTTCGGCGGCGGATGTGCGAATGCGGCAGTTGACGGCGATGTGCATCGGAGCGTTGCTGCTGCTCACCTGCGGCGGCGCATCTACGCCCGATGCCGGCGCGCCGCGCATCCCATCCTGCGCCACGCGCGACGACGTTCTCGGCCTGTCGCGCATCGTCGAGATCGATGCGTCCGGCGGCCCGATATTCGGACGCGGCGCACACGACGGCTACGACTTCCTCAAGAAGGGCGAGATCGTCCTGACGTTCGATGACGGCCCGTCACGCTCGCATACGCGCGCCGTGCTCAAGGCGCTAGCCGACCACTGCACCAAGGCGACGTTCTTCATGGTCGGGCGCATGGCGGTCTCCGACCCGGCCATGGTGCGCGAGGTTGCGCGCGCGGGACACACGATCGGCTCGCACACCTGGTCCCACGCCAAGCTTTCCTCACTCGCGACCGACAAGGCGGAGGAGGAGATGGAGCTCGGTCTCAGCGCTGTCGCAGCCGCCGCCGAGACGCCGGTGGCGCCGTTCTTCCGCTTCCCGTATCTGCGCCCCAGCCCGGCGGCCGCCGACTACCTCAAAGGGCGCAACATCGCGAGCTTCACCATCGACGTCGACTCGCGCGACTTCCGCACCCGCGATCCCGAGGAAGTGCAGAAGAACGTGCTGACGCAGCTCGCCGCGCGCCACAAGGGCATCCTGCTGTTCCACGATATACAGCCCTCGACGGCGCAGGCGCTGCCCGCGCTTCTCAGCGAGCTGAAGAAGCGAGGCTTCAAGGTCGTCCACATGGTCCCCAAGGAGGACGCGCGCACCCTCTCCGCCTATGACGAGCGCGCCACGAAGATGCTGGCGCGCAAGTTGCAGGCCGGCAAGACGCCGCTCGCCGACCGCGCGGTCACCTGGCAACAGTCGCAAACCGTCGAGCCCGAGGTGCTGCCGTGGGCGACGCAAACCACCGGCAGCACGCAATCTTCCACAGCTTCACCTGCCGCGAATCCGGCAAGCGTGCCATGGTACAAAAAGTGGCTGACGCCATGAGAGACCGAGACGCGTTCCGTTTGCGTATTCCTCCGCTCGCTAGCGAGCGCCGAACCGACCGAGGTGTACATTGAACCATCGTTTCTCCGTCGCGCTCGCGGCTGCAGCCGTCATCATCGTGCAAGCCGGATCGGCCGTTGCCGACGAGGCGTGCAAGGACCCCGGGCACGCGCTCGGCGTCTCGCGCATCGTCGAGATCGATGCCAAGACCGGTCCGCTGTTCGGCGCCATCACCAAATACGAGAAGGAGCCGCGCTTTCTCGGCCCCAAGGAAGTGGTGCTGACGTTCGACGACGGCCCGCTGCCCAAGCACACCAAGCCGATCCTCGACGCGCTCGACAAATTCTGCACCAAGGCGACGTTCTTCAGTGTCGGCCAGATGGCGCAGGCCTACCCTGACTGGGTGAAGGAGGTCATGGGCCGTGGCCACACCATGGGCACGCATACCTGGTCGCATCCGATGAACCTGCGGGCGCTGCCGCTCGAGAAGGCGGAGGACCAGATCGAGCGCGGCTTCGCCGCGGTGTCGCTGGCGGCCGGACAGCCGATCGCACCGTTCTTCCGCTTCCCCGGACTGAGCGACTCCGGCCCGCTGCTCGACTATATGCAGAAGCGGGGGATCGCCGCCTTCACCGTCGATGTCGTTTCCAATGACAGCTACATCGGCAGCCCCTCGCGCCTCGTCGCGCGCACCATCGCTCAGGTGGAGCATCACAACGGCGGCATCGTCCTTTTCCACGACATCAAGGCGTCGACCGCCGCCGCGCTGCCGACCATCCTGACCGAGCTGAAGAAGCGCGGTTATAAAGTCGTGCACCTGCGGGCCAAGGCGCCGTTCGAGCCGCTGCCGGCGATCACCGCCGAACTCGAGGCCAAACGCGCAGCCGCGGAAGAAAAGAAAAGCAAGAAGGCGGACGCGGGCGGCGAGAAGAAGCTGGTGCCGTTCTACGCCGCGGTCGCCGTCTCGACGCTCGAGGAGAAGAGCGAGCCGGAGGTCACGATGGTCGAGCCCGAGGCCAAGGAGCGCGTGCACGCCGGCGGAACGCATGCGCTGGCAAGCACGCCCGTCGCCGCGGCATCGGACCCTGTAGCCGCCACAAATGCCGCCGATGCGGTGGTGCCTGCGGCCACACCCAAAAAGCTCCGCAAGCATGCGCGCGGCAAGCATCAGAAATCGCCGACCGATCCGCTGAGCCTCAGCGACGCCGTCGGCGGCCGCTGGTAGGGCGGCCGGCGCCGTTCACGCGCTGAGAGGAATGTCGGCGCCGGCGAGGACGCCGCGCGTCTCCTCCAGCGTCTGCTCCGGCGTGCCGGACGCGTCGACCTGCAGCCAGCCGACGCTGCCCAGGTCGTAGCCCAGTTGCTCCCGCACCACCCGGCGGTCGGCATCGGACGCGTCGCCGCGCCGCCGCTCGACGCGCCCGATCAGCGTCTCGGCGGGCGCGCTCAGCCACAGGCCTACGAAGCCACATCCCGCGTCGCGCGCGATCGCCTCGATGGTCGCGCGCTCGTCCTCCTTGGCGAACACCGCATCGACGATCACCGCGTGGCCGGCAACGAGCGCCCGGCGCGCCTTGTCCTCGACGATGTTGTAGACCCGCTGCGCCGTGCCCACCCTGTAGTGCTGCCGGTCGAGGCGCTGTGTCTCGGGGATGCCGAACAGGCGCTTGCGCTCCACGTCGCTGCGGATGTGGAGGGCTCCCGGTGCCGGCCCGACGATTGGGGCGAGGTGCGCCGCGAGCGTCGATTTGCCCGTGCCCGACAGTCCGCCGATGGCGATGAGGAGCGGCGGCAGCGGCGCCAGATAGGCGCGCGCCAGCAATGCGTTGCGGCGGATCTCGGCCCGCAACTGCGTCTGCGCGTCCGCCTCGAGCTGCTCCGTCCGGGCCATGGCGACGACGGCGCGCACGCCGGCGCGGCACGCGAGAAACAGCGGCAGCAAGGTGAGCCCTTCCATCTCGCCGCCGATCGGCTCGACGGCCGCGTAGGCGTTGAACACGGCATTTGCGGCGCGCCGGTCGCCGCGGGCGTCGAGGTCCATGAGCAGGAAGGCGAGGTCGTAGAGCACGTCGATGGTGGCCAGCGCCTCGCTGAACTCCAGCGCATCGAAAGGCACCGGGTGGTCGTCGATCAGCACGATGTTGCCGAGATGCAGATCGCCGTGGCAGCGGCGCACGCAGCCGGCGTTGCCGCGCTCGACCAGCAGCGGGCGGACGCGCTCGAACGTGGCGGCCAGGCGCTCGGCGACGTCCACGTAGCCGTAGGAAAGCGCGCTCGAAAGCTGGTCGACGACGGGCGCCATGATGCGGCCGCCGTCGCACGAGGAGGCGATGGGGCTGTCCTGGTGATAGCGCGCCACCATGTCGGCGAGCGCCTTCGCCAGATCCTCCGAGAGCGGGCCCTTGTCGGCGCGCCGGCCCAGAACGGCGTCCTGCGGAAAGCGGCGCATATGCACCACCCATTCGACGATCCGGCCGCGCCCGCCGAGATTGAGGCGCCCGTCGTCTCCGCGCATTACCGGGATCAGGCCGAGGTAGACGCTCGGCGCGTGGGGGCGGTTGATCTCCATCTCGCGCACGGCCGCGGCGTGGCGCGCGTGCAGGTTCGAGAAGTCGACGAAACGCAAGTGCACGCGCTTGCGCAGCTTGAAGGCGTCCTCGCCGACGAGGAACACGCGGGCGATGTGTGTTTCGACGACGTCCACCGGCTGGCTGCCGTCGCCATGGGTCGCCGGATCGCGCAGGAAGGCGCAGATCTGGCGCTCCTCCTCGTCGGCGAAGGTAAAGACCGAGTCGGCCATCGGCTCACCTCGTGGCTCGTACGCCCATGGCACTGCACGCAACCGCCGGCGGCATGCGACCCCTGCAATCGGCGCCGGTCAGTCACGCACGTCCGCGCCCGTGATCCTACAGCTCGTTGCGGCGCGAGAACTCCGTCTGTCCGCCGCTCGCAAGGATGCGCGCCTGCTCGATCCAGTTCTCGCGCTCGATGCGGCCCTTGAAGTCGAGGATGCCGCTGATGCGCTCGATGTCGGCGCCGGTCCAGTTCGCCACCTGCTCGTAGTGCACGATGCCGAGCGAGTTGAGCTTCTTCTCGATGAGCACGCCGATGCCGCGGATGCGCTTCAGATCGTCCGCGTCGCGCCCGGCACGCGGGGTACGCGCCGCGTCGGCGCCGATGAGCGCCTCGGAGCGCACGGAGCGCAAAGCCGCGACATCGGCCGGATTGGCGCCTTCGGCAGCGCGCGGCGCGGCGGGAGCTGGAGCGGGCTCTGGCGCCGCAGTGGCCAGTGGCGGTGTTGATGCAGGCGCGGCCGGGGCGGGCGTCACGGCGGCCTCGGCCGGTGCCGGAGCAACGGCGGCGGGCGGAGCTGGCGCAACGGTCGCGGACGGCGCCGCCGCGCGGTCGAGACGGCGCGTGTGGTACGTCTCGCCGCCCGTCGCCAGCACCTGGGCCTGGCCGAGCCAATTCTCGCGCTCGATCTGTCCGTTGATGCCGAGCGTCTCGCTGACGAGCTTCACGTCGGCGGGCGTGAGGGCGGCCAGCTCGGCGAAGCTGCGGACGCCGAGATCGCGCAGCTTGTTCTGCGTCTCGAGATTGATGCCGCGGATGCGCGTGAGATCGTCGCTCGCGCCAGCACCCGATCCGATGGCAAGGGCAAGCCGCGAGGGTGCCGACTCCGGCGCCGGCTTGGCAGGAGCGGCCGGTCCGCGGGCGGCGGCGACCGGGACCACCAGCTGCGGCAAGCCCCTGTCGCGGCGGAGCGCGTGATAGGTCGTGGCGCCGGACGCCAGGATCTGCGCCTGCCGGACCCAGCCCTCGTCGGTGATGCGGCCTGCTAGCCCGAGCCTCTGCTCCAGGCTACTGACGTCGCCTTCGGACAGCGCGGCGAGATCGGTGAAGCGGAGCAAGCCCGCATCCTTCAGTTGCTTCTGCAGCGCCGCGTCGATGTTGCGAATGCGCGTGAGATCATCGCCGGCGACGGGCGGCGCGGCCGGGATGGGCGCCGGAGCCGGAGCGGCTGGCGCCGCGGCAGCGGGTGGGGGCGCCGTCGGAGCCGCAGCAGGCCGAGGTGCCATCGCGGGCGGCGGAGGCGTCGCCGGAGCTGGCGCTGCAGCAGCCGCGGAGGCGGCCGCCGGCGCCGCGGCGGATGCCATCGTCTGGCCGCTGATGGCGCGATTAAAGCGGTCGCCTTCGGCCACACTGCGCGGCGCGACCTCGATCTTCGGCTCTGTCGGCGCCGGGGCGTGCGAGAAGCTCGCAACGGCGACGTCCTGCTTGTCCGCGCGCCGATAATAGAAGCGCCGCTTCAGGCCGCAGGCCAGAACGCCTCCGAAAAAGAAGGCCGCCGCAAGCAGCAGTGTCACCTGCCAAAGCAGCTCGCTCATGAATTCACTCCCCACAAAACATCCGCGCGCGTTCTAACACACGTCAGCCGTCGACCCTGGCACATGCAATCCACGCCACGACAAAGCCGGCCGCGAAGGCGGCCAGGCAATACCAGGCGAGATTAGCGACGAGATAATCCATTGGGCGTCCCCTGCTTTCGTACAGGCATCGGCGGCATCGAACGCTCCCTGACCGAAAGCTCGATGCGCCGGTTCCTGGCCCTGTTCGCCTGCGTATCGTTCGGCGCCAAGGGCTGTGTGTCGCCGTACCCAATGGCGACGAGCCGCCTCGCGTCAATGCCCTTGTCGACCATATAGGCGGCGACGCCCTTGGCCCGGCGCTGTGAAAGGACGCGGTTGTGGTGCGACTGCCCGCTGGAATCGGCGTGGCCGGCGATGCGCAACGCCGCGTCCGGGCACGCGTCCAGTGCTGCGACCAGCCCGTCAAGCAGCGCTTTTCCTTGCGTGTCGAGCCCCGCGTCGCCACGCGCGAAGTGCACCTCGACACGCCGCGCCGCGGTCTTGACCCCGGACCAGCACGTAGCCGCGGATGCCATGTTGCCAGGAGGCAACGCAGCGGTGTCAAAGCGCGGACGGTTCGGCAGCGGCGGCGGTGGCGGCGCCGTGGAGGGGCCGCCGCCCGAGGCGTCCGTCAAAGGTGCGAGCGCTACTTTCGGCGTTGGCGGTGAAGCTTTGGGAAGCGCGGGTTCAGCGACAGGAGCCGCCGCTGGCGCCTGGGCGGCCCGGGATGGCTCGGTCGTCGTCTGCGGGGTGGGCGCCGGTCCTTCAGGGCGCGCTGACTGTACGTCGGCGGGCTGCGTCGATGGCGCCTCGCGGGCTGACACCGTCGCCGCCGAGGGCTCGACAGCCGCGGCCGGCATGGTCTCGGCGGCCGGCTTGCGCAGGGGCACACCGGGCATCGGTGCCGTGCGCGCCGCAATGGCGGCCGGCGGCGCCGCAATGGGCTGGGGGCTGTCGGCGGCTTCCACGGCCGCTACCTGATCGCCGCTCGCGCCAACGGACGCGCGTAACGTCGTACCCCGGCTCGCACCGTCTTCGCCATGCTCCCGCGCATGCAGCCCGTGCGCCGGCGCGGCAGCGACGGCAACCAGCGTGCCACCGGCAAGATCCTCGAGTGCAGGGAAAGCGTGGTCGCGCATGTCATGCGGCGCCACTTCCGCGAGCGGGTGCGACGGTGCCCCGATTTCAGGCGCGGGGCGCATGGGCAGATCGGCGAAAGCTGTCGTGGCGACCTGCGACCTGACGCTGCGCACGCCCCACACGTCGCGCACGACCGCCAGTGCCTCTTGCCGCTGTCGTTCGCCCAGCGGATGGCCGACGAGCAGCCCCTCACGCCCATCAAAGGCAACCGACGCCCAGCCGTGCCCAGCCGCCGCCAGAGCGGCGGTGCTGCGGCGCTCGAGGTCGGTCTGGATCGACGATACCTCGCACTGCACCGCTATCCAGCTCAGCATTGCTATCGGAATGAGGCCCCACAGCCAGCGTGCCGGGTGGCATCGCGTGCGAACCGTCCACTCCGCGTCCGGCGCAGTCGGCACAACGTTGCTGAAGCCCCCTGTCTCTGCCCTCGTTTACGCTTCCGGCGCCTTCGATCGCCGGCGGGCGAGCCGCCAGCACGACGGGCCACTGCCGTCGGCGACTATATCCAACCCGCGTCCGCGTTCCAAGGGAAGGCGTAGCGCGTGAAACCTCGGCGGCGACGGAAAAAGGCAGCTATTGCCGCTGCTTGCGCAAAGGCACGGGGTCCGAGGAAGCCGGCTGAACCGCCGGCCGGGCCTCGGCCTCGCGGATACGCAGATCCTCGTAGCGTTCCGCGATGTAGCCGCGCGTCAGCGGCACCGCGTTGGCGCTGCGGGCGCACTGCACCTGGAACACGGCGACGTTCTGGAAGCGGAACGCGGCCTCGCAGCAGGACAGGTAGAACTCCCACATCCGGCAGAAGCGCTCGTCGTAGAGTGCCATCGCCTCATCGCGACGGGCCATGAACCGGCGGCGCCAATGCAGGAGCGTCTCCGCATAATGCATGCGCAGGCATTCGACATCGGTGACAAGGAGACCGGCACCCTCTATCGCCGGCACGATCTCGGACAGCGCCGGAAGCTGGCCGCCCGGGAAAATGTACTTGTCGAGCCACGGATTGGGATACCACGGACCGTCCATGTGCCCGATCGTGTGCAGCACCATGACGCCATCCTGCTTCAGGAGCTGGCGGCATTTGCCGAAATAGGTCGGATAAAAGCGCGGGCCGACATGCTCGAACATGCCCACTGAAACGATGCGGTCGAAGCTGCCTTCGAGCTCACGATAGTCCTGCAGCGCAAAACGGACGCTGTCGTTGACACCCGCCTTCTCGGCGCGCTCGCGGGCAACCTCGAGCTGCTCGCTCGACAGCGTGATACCCAGCACTTGCCGCGCGCCGCCGATGCGCTTGACGTAGAGGCCGAGCCCGCCCCAGCCGCAGCCGATATCGAGCACGCGGCTGTCCGGCTCGACGAGAAGCTTGGCCGTCACCAGCCGCTTCTTGGCGACCTGCGCCTCCTCCAGCGTACAGTCCGGCCGCTCGAAATAGGCGCAGCTGTATTGGCGGTCCGGATCGAGAAACAGCTCATAGAGACGGTGGTCGAGGTCGTAATGATGCGCAACGTTGCGCCGCGCGCGCCACGGGTTGTTGCGGCTCACCATTCGGCGTGTGAGGAAGCGCAGCCTGCCGAGCATACGCGCCGCAGCGGACCGCTGCGCGCCGTTGGTATCCTGCAATACGAGCGCCAGAAAGTCATAGATGCTGCCGCGCTCGACGATGATGCGGCCGTCCATGAACAGCTCGCCCAGGCGCAGCTCGGGATTGAGGACCAGAGCGCGCTCCGCGGCAGGATCAGTGAAGCGGACACGAACCTCTTCGCCGGTGCCGTCGCCGCACGTGCACTCGCGGCCGCGCGCGGTGACGATTGTCAGCGTACCGCGCTGCACGAGACCGGACATGATTGTCGTCAGCAGCTTTTCCATGACGTGACGATCTGCAAGCACGGAAGCGTAACGCCGTGCCATAAGCGCGCGCAACCGCCAATCGTTCAATACGTTAGGCGAATTGTCTTATGAGGAGCTAAACCGCGCGCGAGGACCAGCCACGGCGGCGGCAATGCTGCTCAAAGTGTAAGCATCCGGCGCCTCACCAACCTTGCGATCCTGTCCTGATGTTCAACCGCGCACGAGGCCCGCTCCTGCGTGCAACCGCGTCTCGGCGCCGGCGACCATACGATCGATGATGTCGGCGACGGGCTGGATGTCGTGAATAAGACCCACCCCCTCGCCGATAAAGGTGTTGCTCGCCTCGGGGTCGCCCGCCGCCCACGCCTGCCGATACTTTGCCGCTTCCTCGTCCGCCACCGCGACGAGCTCGTCCTCGCGGCCATGCCAGCGGTTGGTAAAGGCGTTGCGCAGCACACGCGCCGTATACCGCGGCGGCCAGTCGAGCTTGCGCGCGAGGTCCATGACCTGCGACCGGATCGTCGCGTCGCCCGTCGCGGCAAGGGCCGCCTCGTGCATTCCCGTCGACACGTTGGCTTCGCGCGAGGCCCACAGACGCGAGCCGACGAGGACGCCGTCGGCGCCCAGCAGCAGCGCCGCGGCGAGCCCGCGTCCATCGGCAATGCCGCCTGCGGCACACAGCAGCGTAGCGGGAGACTTGGCGGCAATGAGATCGGCGGCCTCCGGCACCAGCGTCATGGTGCTGCGCAGCTCGCCGTGGCCGCCCGCCTCGCTCCCCTGGGCAACGATGATGTCGGCGCCGCAGTCGACAGCATGCTCGGCATCGCGCCGCGTCTGCACCTGGCAGATGAGCTTTGCTCCGCTGCTCCTGATGCGCTCTGCGAACGGTGCCGGATCGCCGAACGACAGCAGCACCGCGCGCGGCGCATGCGACAGCGCCTCATCCAGCAGCGCCGGCTGCTTCGCGACCGACCAGGTGATGAACCCGCACCCGACGGCAGCATCGCCGGCGCTTTGCCATTCGCCCTCGAGCCACGTGCGGTCGCCATAGCCGCCGCCGATAAGCCCCAGGCCGCCCGCCGCCGAGACGGCCGCGGCGAGCCTGCCGCCGGCGGCGAACGCCATGGGGGCTGAGATGATCGGGTGACGTATTCCGAGAACTTTGGTCAGCCGCGTTTCGAGCGCCACGTCGTAGCTCCGCTTCTTGTTGTTGTTCGATGAGAGGCCCGCGAGCCTGCTACGGGGCGCCCGCCACCAGCTCGGCCTTCAGGCTTCGATGGATCTCGATGCCTTGCTGCAGCGATTGGGCGATGCGTTGCGAGCGGTCGACGAAAAGCTCCGCCGCCGCGAGTGGACAGACCTCGCGTGCCGTCTCGGCGAACAGCTCCAGCCAGCGCGCAAAGTGCGGCCCGTCGATTTCGGGCAGTGCGGCGTGCACGACCATGGGCCGACCCTTGTAGGTGCCGGTCAGCAGCGTCACGGACGACCAGAACTTGCACAGGGTCGCCAGGTGCGTGTCCCAGTCGGCTACCTTGGCATTGAAGATAGGGCCGAGCAGCGGATCGCGGCGCACGCGCGCATAGAATGTATGCACCAGCTCCCGGATCATATCTTCGCTGACTCCGACGGCGAGGCCCGGCGATTTCGGATGTGGCGCGTTCATGTGGTGACCCGCAAACTTATGCTCTCGCTTGCGTATGTAGCACGCCCGGCGAGTCTTGCAGCGCGAACGGCTTTCAAACCGGCGTGAGGACGACGCCGCCGATGAAGCGATAGGCGCACGCTATCATCGCCTTTGCATCTGTGGCGCCGATGACCGCACAACGCCCGTTGCTTGCGCAGCCGACACGGCGCTTAATGCTTGCCGAAGCGTGGGAGCAGCGAATGGCAGTCGTCATATACCATAACCCGGCCTGCGGCACCTCACGCGGCACGCTGGCGCTGATCCGCGAGGCGGGCGTGGAGCCTGAAATCGTCGAGTATCTGAAGACGCCGCTCACGCGGGCAACGCTGGCCGAGCTGATGGCGACGATGGGCGTCGGCCCCCGCGACCTGCTGCGCAACAGGGAAGCGCTTTACGCCGAGCTGGACCTCGACAATCCGAAGTGGAGCGACGCCGAGCTGATCGATTTCATGGTGGCACACCCGGTGCTCATTAATCGCCCCATCGTGGTGACGCCGCATGGGGCGCGGCTTTGCCGGCCCGCGGAGCTCGTCCTCGATCTCCTGGAGCGCGGCTCCTAGCTCCGCACACCAGGCGCACTGGTCAGTGGTCGCCCTGCAACAGCTCGAACGACCGCAACCGATGCGATCGTTTCAGTCCCTCGATCAGCGCCGCGGGCGGCGTGACCTCGGTCGGCCCCTTCCAGCGCACCTCGAACACGGTCACGCGGGCGCCGCTCCGCAGCTCGCTCTCGCGGATGAAGCGGTAGTTGTAATGATCGAGGACGGCCGGCACCGCGTCGGAGCTCTCACCCGCCGCAAGCGTCTCCACGACCACGCGTGCGCGATGCAGCCGCGGCAGGCGCAAGTCGACGATCTTCAATACCCACAGCGTGGCTCCGCCGAGCAGCGTCGCCGCCGTGCCGAGCACGAGCTGGCCGCCGCCCATGCACAGGCCGATCACGGTCACGATCCACAGCGTTGCAGCCGTGGTGACGCCTTGGACGCTTCCTCCGTGCCGCAAGATGGCGCCGCCGCCGATGAAGCCGACACCGGTAAGGATGCCGAGCGGCAGGCGCATCAAGTCCATCACGGCGAAGGATTCCGGCGTCTTGCCGCTCATCGGCAGCAGGATGTTCGCCTGGATCATGGCGACGGCGGCCGCAAGACCGACGAGAATAGTCGTCCGCAGTCCCGCCGGGTGCCCGCGCGCCTCGCGATCGATCCCGATCAACCCGCACGCGGCCAGGGTGAGAAGCAGGCGCACGGCGATGTCGAACCACGTCAGGTGAAGCGGCATGGCCGCGACCTCGCCGAGAGCCGCGCCTAGTCGTTGTCGACCTCTTCCTTGGTCAGGGCGCCGGAATGGGGATCGACGTGAAATTCCATGACCTGGCCGTTCTTGACGCCCTTGCCTTCCCAGTGCCCGTCGTCCGCGTGCAAACCGGTTACGTTCGAGTAACCGGCGGCCTGCAGCTTCTGCATGACATCGGTCACGGGCATCCAGTCGGCACCCGGCAGATCGTTATCGGCCATGGCCGGAGTGCAGCAGAGGAAGGCGATAACCACCGCCAATGTGAACGGATTGTTTTTCATGATGGCGTCTCCCGAAATGCAGGTTTTGCTGCAAACCCCCGCGCACGGCATTCGTTCCATCAACGGCCGGCGGCGCGGCAGCACTCGCCTCGCGAAATCGTCAAATTATCCAAGTCGCCGCCATGGCGAGCACGGCTGCACCCATCGCCGCTGCGGTCGCCCAACCCAAGGCGCGCAAGGTTCCGGTTACTTTGAACGGTCCCATGACGCGCTCGTCGTTGGCCATCATCATCATGGCGACGATCACGGGAACAGCGACGACACCGTTGATGACGGCGCTCCAATAGAGTGCCACGATCGGATTGATGTGCACGACGTTGATGCCGGCACCGAGCAGCGTCGCCGCCGCGATAGTCCCATAGAAAGCCCGCGCCTCGGCAGGCTTGCGCGCCAGTCCGACCTTCCAATGGGCCGCTTCGCCGATGGCGTAGGCGGCCGATCCCGCAAGAACGGGAACGGACAGCAGGCCCGTGCCGATGATGCCGAGGGCAAAGAGCAGGAACGCCAACTCACCGGCGACCGGCTTCAATGCCTCCGCCGCCTGCGCGGAGCTTTCGATCGCCACGATGCCTTGCTTGTGCAGCGTCGCGGCCACCGTCGTCATGATGGCGAGCGCAACGACGTTGGAGAATCCCATCCCTACGAGCGTATCGAGCCGGATGCGGGCGTATGCATCCGGCGCCTGCTGAGGCCGCTCGACCAGCGGCTCCCGGAGCGGCTTCTCATGGATGTCCTCGACCTCCTGCGAGGCCTGCCAGAAGAAGAGGTACGGGCTAATGGTCGTGCCGAGAATGGCAACGGTCATCTGCCAGTACTCCGACGCGGACGTGGCGAGGGGAATGAAGCCGATAGCCAGCTCTCGCCAATCGATCTTCACCACGAACAGCGTCGCCAGGTAGGCGAACAGCACCAGCGTCAGCCATTTGAGGACGGCGACGTAGCGCTTGTATTGAAGAATGATTTGCATCGCCGCGCAGGCGCCGCCAAAGGCGAGCACGTATACGAGTACCGGACCGCCAACCAGCAGGCCTACGACTTCGCCCATGGCACCGAGATTGGCGCCGATGTTGATGACATTGGCGACGACGAGCAGCAGCACGAGCGCGAAGACGACCGGCGGAGGATAGAGACGGCTGATATTGCCGGCGAGACCTTGCCCGGTCGTGCGCCCGATACGGGCGCTGAGCTCCTGGACCGCGACCATCAGCGGGTAAGTGACGAGCAGCGTCCAGCCCATGCCGTAGCCGAACCGGGCACCCGCCTGCGAATAGGTGGCGATGCCGCTCGGATCGTCGTCGGAGGCGCCGGTTATGAGACCCGGCCCCAGGATCTGTAGGAGGCGCGGCTTGCTGGGCTCGACGGCGAAACTGCGCTCGGGCTCGGCGGAGTTCGTGGTTTTGCTTGCGGCCTTCGGGCGGTTGCTAAGCTGGTCCATCGGTATCTTGCCGCTCTTCAGTCCCCCGCGCCGGCGGGTTCGCTCCGCTGTCTGAGCGCCGGACGTGAAGCAGGGCAAGCCGAATGCGGAGTGGCAGGCCTAGCCACTCCGGCCGGCGCGCAAAGTCCTCGAGACTGCGTGCGCGCCGGGCCTTGTCGGACGGTTGCGGTTCTTTTTCGTGCGGCATCGGCAAGGCAACGTTCCGTGGTGCGGAAAGTTCTCACCGGGAACACATTTCGCGAATGGCGTGGCGTTCGATGCACCGCAAGCGCGGCGCCGCGCCGGGGTCAAGCGACTTCCAGTACCAACGGGCGCTTCAGCCGCGAGGGGATGCGCGCGAGATCGAATTCGCCATCGCCGGCAGCGCCGTAACTCGATCGGGCGAGTGCTCGCGTCGCCGCGTGCAGGGCTTCCATCGTCAACCACTCGCCGGCGCAGCGGTGCCCCGACCGGTGCTCGCCGCCGCCCTGCGGAATGAGCGTGTAGGTATCGTCGCCTCGGTTGCGGAAGCGCGTGTGATCGAACCTTTCGGCGTTCGGCCAGATTCTGTCGTCGTGATGGATGCCATATACGTCGAGAACCGTAAGTGTTCCGGCGGGAATGACGAACCCGTCGAAATCGACGTCGCGGCACGTCTCTGCACCCAGAAACGGCGTGAAGGGGCAGAGCCTACGCACCTCGTTGATGAAGTGCTCGCGAGACACGTCATCGCCGGCGATCTCGTCGCGCAATTGCGGATTGCGCCCCAACATCAACGCCGCGAATTCGATGAAATACGCCGCCGCCATGATGGGGCGGATCACGTTCAGCAGCTCGACCGCCGCAGTTGCATCATCCAGCAGGCTGCCATCGGCTTGCCGATAGCGCGCGATGACGGCGAGCGCTGTTCCGGACCTCGCTTCGATGTCGCCATCGCGGACGCCGCGGATCATGCCCTGCATCCATGTTTCCGAACGCACCCGCGCGAGACGTCCTTTCCAATATCGCGGTCCCAGGCCGCCGAAGGCGTCCACCATCGCTGCAAGATCGGCGGCGCGCGCGGGCGCATCTCCGCGCGCCAATGGTATCCCGGCAAACTCGGCCAGCGCCTGGAACAGAATAAGCTGGCTGCGCTCGAATACCGGGACCGGCTGGCCCTTCCAGCCGGCAACGCCGGCGCTCCAATGGCGCTGCATCAGGTCGCGGATGCCGTCGACCGCCTGCGGCCCCATGAAGGAAAGGAACATCGCCTTGCGGCTGCGGTGCTCTGCGCCATCGAGGCCGTGAATTCCGCCCTCGCCGAGCAGCGTCTTCAGAATGCGGCGCGGCGCAACGCCCCGTCGCCGAAACAGCGCCGTGTCATAGAAGAACTCCGCCGCGCCGGGTCCGCCGACGCACACCGTCCGTCGCAGCAAAAGCCGGCAAGCGAAAATATCGGTGTCGAGCGCCCGCCGCCGGTTGCCAATGAAGCGATACCCATCGAGGGCGAGGCGCACGGTGCTGTCCGGCCAGGCGTCATGGGGCATTGCGCGGCCGGCAACGGCGGCCTTCGACAGCCCTGCGCTAGGCTGAAGCACGTTGGCCCGTCCGCAGATGCGCACCCACGCTCTGTCGCGCCGCCCTTGCACCGTTCGGAAAACCGCTGCGATTGCCGTAATCCTTCGGCGTTCCGCTACGCCGGCGCTCGGCCGTCAGCGCGCTAGCAGTGGCGAAGTCCACAGCAGTAATGGCCGCGACCGCGACAAAGGCCGCCTTTGCATTCGTGCGCTGGCGGCGGCGTGGTGCATCGAAGGCCGTGGCGAGCAGCATGAGGTCGAGGACGTCGCCGCCGACGCGGCTCCAGAGGCCGGCCACCTTCTCGGTCGACAGCGTCGTCACGCCCGCCGCGCACTCGCGAACGCCGAATGCTCTCAGCAGGCCGGTGCGGTTCTCGAGGCCCAGCGCTGCACCCAACCGGCGCGCCGCGAACAGCTCAGTCAGCCCGAGGCCGATGCTGAACCAGCCGAGTGCCTTTGCCGTCGAATATAGAGGAGTGAGAGAGCTGGGGCCGCCCTCGATGATCTTCGGATCACCTTCCGAGCGCAACGACGGGACGAGGTTGAGCATGCTTCAGTTCCTTGCCGAATTGGGTTGAGCCTGTTTGCGGTGCTGCTCGGCGAGCCATGAAGCCGGCGTAACGTTTGCGATCGCGGACTGGATCTTGTTGTGCCAGCCGGTGACGATGTCGCCGTCCCCGCGCATCATTGCGTCGAAGCCCTGCCGCGCAACGTCCGCGGGATCATCCTTCTTCGACTGACCGAGCTTGGTGTCGAGGAGACCGGCGCGCCGGAAGAATTCGGTCTCCGTTGCGCCGGGCATGAGACACGTGACCGTGACGCCGGTGTCCTTCAGCTCGGCCCGCAGGGCGAAGGAGAACGAATCCAGGAAGGCCTTGCTCGCGTTGTAGACGGCGTGGAACGTCCCCGGCATGAAGCCGGCGATGGAGCCGGTAATCAGAATGCGGCCGCTGCCCCTCGCCCGCATGTCGCGGCCCACGCGCTGGATGAGGTCGAGCGTGCCGGTGACATTCGTATCTATGACGCGCTTTACGGCGGCGAAGTCTTGATCGAGGAAGCCGTCGGCGAGGCCGCGTCCCGCGTTCGCCAGCAGCGCGGACACCTGCCGGCCGCCGATGGCGGAGTAGAGCTTGCTCACGCCATCCGCCGTGGCGAGGTCGGCCTCGACGGCTTCCACGTTTGCTCCGAGACGCCGGAGCTCCTCCGCTGCCGTTGCGATCTGCGGCTCGTCGGCGGCGATGACAAGGTCGAAGCCGTGATCTGCGCAGCAGATCGCTAGCCCGTAGCCGATCCCGGTGGAGGCGCCGGTTACCACCGCCAAGCGACGTGATGAAGCCATGGGGAAACTCCTCGGAGGTTTGAGCGACAACGGCTGGAGCGCACGTCTGTTCCGGGCGTTTCGCATTCGCCCTCGTCGCTTAACCAAGGCCCGGCCGCCGCGCCTTTGCCGGTGGCGTTGGATGCCTGCTGAGCAGAAGCTGTTCAGTCCGTGCGCGGCGTTTGCCGCCCGCGAAAGATATCCAACCCCGTCAGCGCGCTGCCGCTGGAACGATCGCGAGCCGAGAACATTGCGCCGAAAGCGCTGCATGGAGGATCGCGAAATGAAAGCACTCGTCTGGCACGGCAAGGAGGACATCCGCTATGACACGGTGTCCGACCCGGAGATCGAGGATGACCGCGACGCGATCATCAAGGTGACTAGCTGCGCGATCTGCGGCTCCGACCTCCACCTGTTCCACAACTTCATCCCGGCGATGATGCCAGGCGATATCATGGGCCACGAGATGATGGGCGAGGTCATGGAGGTGGGGAAAGGAGTCAACGGCCACCTCAAGAAAGGAGACCGCATCGTTGTGCCCTTCACCATCTGGTGCGGACAGTGCGAGCAGTGCAAGCGCGGCAACTATTCGGTCTGCGAGCGGACGAACCGCAAGAAGGATCTTGCCGACAAGGTCTTCGGGCACGGCACGGCCGGGCTCTTCGGCTACACGCACCTGACCGGCGGCTACCCCGGAGGCCAAGCCGAATACCTGCGCGTGCCTTATGCCGACACCACGCACGTGAAAGTACCCGACAGCCTTTCGGATGAGCAGGTCCTGTTCCTCGGCGATATCTTTCCCACCGGCTGGCAGGCCGCCGCCCAATGCGACATCCAACCCACCGACACCGTCGCCGTATGGGGATGCGGTCCCGTAGGGCAGATGGCAATTCGCAGTGCGTTGCTGCTGGGCGCCAAGCAGGTGGTCGCCATCGACATGCTGCCCGAGAGATTGAGCATGGCCGAAGCCGGCGGCGCCATCACGATCAATTTCGAGACCGAGAGCGTCATCGAGCGTCTCAACGACCTGACGGATGGCCAAGGCCCCGAGAAGTGCATCGACGCGGTGGGCCTGGAGTCCCACGTGTCGCTGGCGCAGCCGGATACGATCTACGACCGCGCCAAGCAGATGATGATGATGGAAAGCGACCGCCCGCACGTGCTGCGTGAGATGATCTACGTCTGCCGGCCGGCGGGCGTGATCTCGATCCCGGGCGTCTATGGCGGGCTCGTCGACAAGATCCCCATGGGGGTCGCCATGAACAAGGGTTTGACGTTCCGCATGGGGCAAACGCACGTGAACCGTTGGACGGACGATCTGCTGCGGCGCATCGAGGAGGGACAGATCGATCCCTCGTTCGTCATCACCCATACGGTGCCGCTCGAGGAGGGTCCGGAGATGTACCGGGTTTTCCGAGACAAGCGCGATAGCTGCGTGAAGGTCGTGCTGAAACCCTAGCCGGATTGAATACGGTTTTCATCCGCGTGCGGAACAGCACGATCGTTTGGCCGTTGTTCTTCAGCGAATGAGCTGACAAACAACAAAAGGATTGATCATGAAACCCCTTCTCATTGCCGCCGCCCTGGTGCTCACCACGGGAGCGGCCGCAATTGCCCAGACAGGACCCGCCGACAAGCCGGATTCCCAGTCTCTTTCATCGGAAAAGACGCCTCCGGCGAGCGGCGGCGGCTCGACGGCCGACCCGACAGCGGAGCCGAAGTCCGGCGCGCTTTCAGACACCGCCAAGGAAAGCACGGATTCCGGGTCCAACACCCAGACCAATCCCACGGGCAAGCCGGCGTCGTCAGACCTCGGCTCGAAAAAGACGAACAACTGAGGTGCGACGGATGAATGTTCGGGCGCCGGCATCCACGAGGTGCCGGCGTTTGTCTTTTGGCATCGTTTACTCGCGCTTCAGCACACTCAGCCTGCCGTCGCCCTCCAGGCGAGCCTGCTTCACCTGTGAAATGTCCTCGACACCCTGCTCTCGAAGCTGGCCATCGAGCTCGTCCCGGCTCAGCATTTCCCGGCGCATGGCGCTTTGAATGATCCGTCCATCTTTGACCAGCATCAGACCCGGCGGCTTGAGATAGGGCCGCAGGGTGGGAAAACGCCATGTGAGCCAATCCAGAAAATATTCCCACGCGACAATCGTGAGAACGAGCACGAGCCCTTCCGTCACCGAGTCGTAGTCCTTGCCCAACCCGTTTTGAGCGGCGTCGGCGATGAGAACGATGACGAGCAGATCGGCTGGTCCGAAGTGCCCGGCTTGGCGGCGACCGATGAACCGCAGGATGATGAACAGCCCCAGATACATCAGCGTGCCGCGGAGAATGATCTCGAACAGTCCGATGCTGGGGACGAATACTGCGTGCCAATCGATCATGACCGGACCTCAACTGACTGCGTGGGCCATTGCGGTTTCTCTCTGGTGTCGTGATGCCGTTCCGGGCAGCAGCCGCCGCCACGCCATGGATCGCGCTGAGCTCGGTACGGCTGCTCGAAATGGTGGAGGGTTCCCGCGATCGCGCGGTTGTGGCGAAGCGCTGAGGTGGCTTCTATCTTTTGCTCACGCATTTCACGGATAATCGCGGAAGCGAGCTCAAGTTCCGCGCGGCAGGACAGCGAGCCCGACCATCCCGGGCCGACCGCTCGCCAGCTCACTCCGTGCGCGCAACCTCGCCAGGGTGCTCCACAGCGGGACAGCCGATTGCGCGCCAGCCATGATCCCGGCGCGCGGCGCCGCTCGGGTGGGCCCGGTTCTGCTGAAAATCCGTCCTGGGAAATGGCGGAGCCGGAGGGATTCGAACCCTCGATACGCCTTTACAAGCGTATAACGGTTTAGCAAACCGCCGCCTTCAGCCTCTCGGCCACAGCTCCTTACCGGTAAATCAAGCACTTAGCATAGTCGCCGCGGTGGTCAAACGTGCCAATTGGCACCGGATTGGCACCCGCGGTTTTTTGTTCACCCTCCGTCCGTTCCTTCCGACGTTCTCATTGCAGCTTCGATTGCCTGGGCTGCAACGCTATCCGTCTGCCGGAACAAGTGCGCATAGATGTTCAAGGTTACGGTCGGGTTAGAGTGCCCTAGCCGCCTCGAAATCGTCACCACGTCCAAGCCCGCCGCGATCAACGCCGAGGCGTGCGTATGCCTCAAAGCATGGAAGCTCACAAGGGGCAATTCCATCCTGCGGCAAGTCCGCAGCCAATCGCGTGACAGGTTGTCGGGGCTCATTGCCGAGCCGCCTGGCGCAGAGAAGACGAGCGCCTCGCCGTCGTGCTTCCCGAGCCCGAGCGCCACGCGCGTCTCTAACTGCTTGCGGCGGTGCTCACGCAATACCTGTACCGTGCTAGGAGGCAGGGAGATTGAGCGCCGGCCACGCTTCGTCTTTGGCGGCTTGAACCGCAGCCCGTCTGCGGTTTCCTCAAGCGAGCGCTCTACCCGCACTGCGGCGGCGTCTAGGTCGCAGTCAGTCCAGCGCAGGGCCAACAATTCACCGCGTCGCATGCCCGTTGCGAGCGCCAATGCCGCTATCGAATACAGGACGTGCTCGGCTAGCTTTGCTAGGACATCGGCAATCTGGTCAGCCGCTAGGATTTCTATCTCTACAGCCTCGACGGTTGGCGGGCTGATGGCGCTGGCGGCGTTACGCGCGAGTATCTCTGTCTCGACGCAGCGCTCCAGGGCGCGATGTAGAACACGGTGGGCATGCCCTACAGTCCTAGCGGATAGCGGACGGCCATCCTTGCCGCCACGCTTCAGCAGGGTGTCGTGCCAGTCGCTCACGGCCGATGGCCGTAGCCGCTGTAACATCACCGCCCCGAGATGGGGGATGATTTGCTGCTCCGCTAGTTGCTTGTACCGCTCTAATGTCTTGGGGGAGAGGCCGTTGCTACCGTTGAGCCATGCACGGAGGTACTCTGCGATTGTCGTCTTGCGGGGCTCTACCAACGTTCCGCCATCAGCCGCACTCAGCAGTCGCGTCAGCTCGCGGTCGGCGTCGCCACGCTTCCCGCGAATGGTGACGTAGCGGGTCTGGCGCTGGCCGGTGGCGTCGGGCTCTAGCTCGAACTTAATTCGCCAGCTATCTCGGCCTCGTCGGGTGATGTTTCCTCGGCTCATAACGTCTGCTCCCGCAACCCGGTCAGTAGTCGCCCCCTCAACCCCTCTAACTGGAGGGCCAGCCGTTCCTTGGTCAACTCCGGCTGCTGAAGCAGGAGTGTCTCGATGACCTTCATCGAGGCGTAGACGTAGGCATCGGGATCGTGAACCCATTCCGACGCTGGCCGGGGGTGTGCGTGTAGAGAGCCAGCGTTGGCGAAGGCGATGGCCATGAGATGGGCGATGCGCCGAAGCTCAGGGCCGCCGAACGCATCTTCTTCGTCAAAAGAACGCTCTAGCCGTAGCTCGGCCTCCTGGCTCTGACTGCGGCCCGAGCGTTCTGCCGCGCCGTCGAGCTTGCGTTTTACTTCGGGTGTCACACGCAACCCTAGCGCCACTCGTCCCGCGTTTGCCGGTTCCTTCACTGGTCGGCCGCGCCGTCGCTTCTCTAGTCCCATCAAGCCCTCCTGAATTAGTGCTATACAGGTACAGAAAAGTCTTGCGCGTGTCCAGCAAATCAATTTAATGCTGCACGGGTACAGCAACGGAGGTGCACATGGACGTCAAGCAAAAGAGCGACCGCCTGACC
>Ga0182738_1000854_pt1 | contig 40555 bp, 25 predicted proteins | sample eDN5th30CBELigMG_FD_128876 | JGI IMG/M metagenome (GOLD analysis project Ga0182738, IMG submission 128876) | Enriched Miracle-Growth compost microbial communities from Emeryville, California, USA - eDNA 5th pass 30_C BE-Lig MG (version 2)... ...
TTTTGCGTTCTGAACTTCGTCAGCCTGCATCGACGAATCCTGGGGATTCGCCTGCTTCGGCTTCCTTGTCAGAACACAAATCGCTCGATCTCGCCTGACAAAGCACCTTTCCGGACAGACTCTAAGACTGCATCACCTTTTCCAGATCGTACAGGAATTCGCTCATCTGTTCCTGTACTGAGTCCGTCAGTTTCCCTTTTTTCACTTGTACTGCTGCCCCCAGCACGGTCAGGGGAATCGCGATCATCAGGCCGTAGGCCGTGGTCAGCAAGGCGAAACTGATGTCGTTTGCCAGCACTGTCGGATCAACTCCTCCTCGCGAAGCGGCGGCCAATTTTCCAAAAGCGGCGATCATCCCGGTCACCGTCCCCAGCAATCCCAGCATGGGAGCCGTCTTGATCATGGTGCCGATCCAGGAAAAGCGATATTCCAGATCTGCCAGAACATCACGTTCATACTTCTCGGAAATCAGTTGTCGCAGCTTGGTCAATCCCCGATCCCGATGAGCCAGCGACAGCAGAATCATCTGTGGAGTTGCTTTACTCCAATATGGAGGAGAATCACACAGTTCGGCAATGCCGTCGAAATCCCGCCGTTGCAATCGGTTGCGAACTTCATCCAGGAATTCACCCGCTTTTGCGGGGCTGGAGAATCGTTTCTGTGCAATTTTACGGGAGAGCAGCACCACACAAAAAACGCCATAAATGGCAGCCAGTGCAATGGCGCCATAAATCACCGGTTCAGAAACTTTCAGTATAAAATCCATATCGCCTTTCCTGACCGCTCACGGCCGGCACGAATTGCAAACGCCCAAAGTTCTCTCTGGGGGAGAGGATGTTGTGCGAAGTGAATGGGATCGCTGGTTGCTGGTCGTTGGCAGCGGACAGGATGTTTGATGACCAGCCTGTCCGCATCCACCCCGCATCGGCCTGGGTACCGCCACGCGGCAAGTTGCCGTTCATCAGTCGAAACACGTGCTGCGCGAGCCCAGGCCAGAGCAACTTGCTCTACTTTTATCGCGGGCCCGGGAAAGAGCAACCTGCTCTACTTCAGATAAGTCTGCCGGGTGACTGTAAAATCGAAACCGTTTCCGGATTTCGTGACCAGAAAGTACGTACGGCGAATCTCCTGAGCGGTTCGTCGATGATACAGGAACTCTTTGGTGAGAAGTTGCTGTTCGATATCAGGTGGATAAAAATGCAAAAAGGTCGCCCGGTCCACAGGCACACCGGCATTGCTGAACAACTTGACATCCGCCGCCTTACGGCTGCCCCCCTGCCAGGTCATGTAGAGTCGCTGTTCGCCTTTTCCGGACCGCGTACTGCGACGAATGGGCTGCGGAGCGGTGAAATGACTGAGGTAAATCAATTCCCCTGTTGGCAACAAGGCACCCAGCTCAATCCCGAAGAAGTCAAGTTGGCTGGCATATTCCACTAAAGAGGTTTCATCCGCATAACGAATAAACCAGCGTTGCTCCGCGGGGATGCCTCCTTCGCCTCCTCCCGATCCAAGTGGTCTGCGTCCCGTGCCATGTGCGCTTCCCGGTCGACCTGTCGGGACATCGAACGATGAAAACACCGCATCGGCCTGCTGCTGGGCGGGATGCGTGGAAAACTCGACGACATTTTCGGGCAACTGGCTGAAATCAGCGACCTGAGGAGTTTCTGCCGGGGCGGCATCTTCAGCGGGATCGTCCGGAGATTCCACCAGCAATGTCTCTCCCTCGACTCCATCTTCAAAACCGCCGGGGAGACGCACAATCTCCAGCGGGACCAGAAATTCCTGCTGCACCGGACGCGTTGACAACCACCAGCTGACAACGCCAAAGACACCGATTCCCAGCGCGACGACGAGGGAAATTATCCCTGCGCTCAGACGGTCATAACGAGTCACTGACAAGACCGGTTCGTGAATCTTCGGACCGGAAGAATGTCGGCGATTTTTCAATTGTGGGTTCGCACTCATGCTGCCGGGCCTGTCAGAATGAGGAAAAAGGGAAGAGTGAACAGGGGATCACACGATTGTCGAATTTCTCCCCTCAACTCCCTTCTCTTTTCCCTTTCCATTCCGTTCATCAACCCGCCGAATCCGGAACGACGATCACCTTTTTTTGTAGACGGGAGCGTTTCGATCCGCCCCTGAAATCAGATAGGCCATCAGATCCCGCAGCTCATTGGGATTGAGGCTATCGACCAGCCCTACCGGCATCTGAGAGATCTTGGAAGGTTGGATCTCGTCGATCTGACTCTTCTTGAAGATCTTGGGAGGAGCATCGGCATCGGGAGTGAAGACATAGAGTTCATCTCCAATTTCCACAGCCCGGCCCTGCACAATTTGTCCATCTGTCGTGGCAACCTGATGCGAAGCATACTGATCGGAGATCACCTTACTCGGTTCCAGGATGGTATCGATCAAGTCTGGCAACGGGAACTTTTTCCCCGCAGTGGCCAGGTCGGGACCAATTGCGCCCCCTTCTCCATTAAGCCGGTGGCATTTTCCACAGGAGGTCGCAAAGAACAGCTCGCGGCCGCGATCGAAGTTCTGACCGCGAAGTTTCCCGTCCACTTCCGCCAGGACTTCTGCCCGGGACCATTTGCGTCCAGGACCAGCCGGCGGCGACACTTTAGGTGGAGGCGCCAGCAGCGACTGACTGGCAATTGCCCCCAAGGCGACTTTTTCACTGGGAGAGCAGGTTTCCAAAGCGTCTTCACGGAATTGTGAAATGATCTTCGCATAGCTGTTCCCGCCGGGGAACTTGGACGCGTCGATCAGGAACTGGAAATACTTCTCTCGTTCGGGCAGGGTCCAGCCCTCCTTCTGGTTTCTCAACACAAAGGCGAAGTGCAGGGCACGGGTTGGAGGAAGATTCTTGAGAAATTGTCCGATGGTGGCTCCATATCCACCGCCTCGGCTGGTCAGATAGGCCCAGTCCGGAACAGGTTCCGGGCCCAGGTGATCCATCAGATTCAGGGTTTGAGAGACGACTTCAGGAGCATTCAGATAAACCAGAAGTTGCACCAGTTCGGCATTCAGCGAATAGACCTTGGCAGGATACAGCGGGCTCAATTGAGAGAGCACCTGCTGACGGCCTTCCGCACTGGGCGCCCCCTGACGTGCAAAGGCCAGTTCATAGGCTCGCAAGAGTGCCAGTTGACCTTGCTCATCCAGCTTGGCGAAATCAATGGTGGTGAGGGCCTGAATCACGCCGGGCAGATCTCCGGGCTGACCCTGTCGGGCCAGGGCAATCATCGCCAGGATCACGCCACGTGGTGTCAAGCCAGTTCCGGAGAGTGCTCGTTCACGCCAACTGTCAACCGGTTGCCATTCCAGCGCCACGCGGGCGGCATACCGCAGGAATCGATCCTCATCTCCCAGATGAGCGAAAATCAGATCGAGATCTCCCCCCGGTTTTCCGTGCATGGATTCCAGCTTGTGCCGCAAAGCACGGGCCTCTACACCGGCGGCGTCTTTCAGGTTGACCGGGGTGGTCGGTTCATTTCCGACATAACGCACACGATACATGGAAGAAGCGGTCCCGCGTCCACCAGCGGTGAAATACATCGCACCGTCGTCGCCAATCACTCCATCGGTAACCTGCATCGGCTGACCGTTCAGGAATTCCTCTTTCACTCCGGTATAGGATGATCCATCCGGAGTCAGATGGACGGCATAGATGGTGCTGTAGGTCCAGTCCAGCAGAAAGAGTGCCCGTTGATATTTTTCAGGAAACTTTGCCCCTTCTCCAAACACGATCCCCACTGGCGATCCGGGGCCGATGTCCACCACAGCTGGAAGGGAATCTTCATAATATGCGGGCCATTTCCCAGTCCCGCTGCGCCAGCCAAATTCGCTGCCGCTGGTGGCATGACAAACACGAGTGGGACGATACCAGGGAGAACCGAAATCCCATTCCATGTCTGCGTCATAAGTAAAGAGTTCTCCATCGGCATTGAAAGCAATGTCATACTCATTCCGATAACCAATGCTGATGATTTCACGCTCTTTCGCATCGGGGTCAATCTTGAGAATCCAACCACCCGGAGCCAGAATCCCGGCGGCATGTCCATTGGCATCCCAACGACGCGGCAGCAGCAGATCTTCTCCCCAGTTCTGAGGAATTCGACTGGCTGTGATCCCTTCCGGTAACTTGGTGTGGTTGCCCGCAATGACATGCAATGTCTTCTGATCGGGTGAAAGAACCACCGCATGCGGGCCGTGTTCGCCCCCGCCGGGCAAGGACATCAGGAATTCATCAGTGTCCAGCAGTCCATCGCCATCCGTATCCTTGAGGCGATGCAGACCGGAAACCGGTCCACCACTCACCACGGCATACAGGGAATCGAACGCCCAGCACAGGCCTTGTGCGCCGGATAAGTCGACTTTTTGTTTGACGACTTGAGTCGGCTCGCCATCGGCTCCCGGCTGAATCAGGAAAATCCCTTCTCTTCCCTGAGCGGAAGCAATCAGACGCCCGCGATCGTCTTTCGTCAGAGAGACCCAGGACCCCATGGATCGTGGAACATTGAAGACTCTCTCGACGACATAGCCTTCACGGGGGGTGACATTTTCCGCCACGACAGGCATGTAGGTGCCGTCATGACCGCCTCTCAGTTCTTCGTCCAAAGCAGCGGCAGTAATGCTTCCACTCCATGCCAGCCCGCGCTCTCCAACCGTTCCCAGCACCTTGGAATTGGACCAGTCTGCATCATCGAAGTCGGCATTCCGCCAGTTTCCGGACGTTTTTCGAATCACTTTCCAGGACTGATCGGAGGCAATGTTGACGATGGAGCCGTCAAGACCGGTGAGACGCAGCGCCACCAGCAATCCGGCGATGCCGTCATCGTTGTCACCTTGAACAGCAATGATGTTCTTCCCCGCCTTCACGTTCTTGGCGACATCCGCGGAAGCCAGCACGTTCCAGTCGTCTGCCTTGATTACCTGCTGGCCATTCAGCCAGACTTTCAGATGATTATCAGCTGTTCCGGAGATGATTGCGGACTTGAGATTCTTCTCCAGAGATTCCTCCACAGAAAATGTCTTGCGGAAATAGACCGTCCCTGACTGATTGGATGATTCATGCCAGATCCACTGAGGCTGTTCCTGCGCCAGGGCAGTCGATGCAACCAGACTCAACACGAACCCGCAGGTCAGTTGTTGAATGTACCGCCAGAAACTTTGCGTCATCACGTCTTCTTTCCGTAAATCAAATCAATGGTGCCAATGGGCCGCAGTGAGAAACAACATTCTGAGGATTGTTTATACGAAATCTGCAATGCTTCTTCCACTGCTTCGGGAAGTTTCGCAGGGCTTTCACCTTTGATAAAGAGGACGTTTTGCGATGATACACCCTTAAAGCCAAGCTGTAACACGGCACTCGGGGGAGGCTCATGAATTGAGGGGGACTTCCCACACAATTCATCATTTCTCTGGGGATTGAGCAACGTCCCTGATGCCATGATCTGCCAGTTGCATCAGGTAAAGGGCGGTCAGGCGGGCCCGTTCCACCAGGCTGTCGATCCACAGGAATTCTTCATGACTATGAAGATGTCCACCCCGCGCCCCCAGCGTGTCCACATTGGGAACTCCGCAAGCTGCCAGCCTGTTCCCGTCACAGGCCCCGCCGCTGGGTCCCCAGTCCAGATCCAGATCGAGTTCATGCCCGCATGCCTGCAGGTGCTGCAGCATGGATTCTGTGGCCGCATCGAGGATTTTGGGAGGGGAAGAGAAGTGGCCGTGTAACTCAAAATGCACACCGGTCCGGAGCGCGACCCGTTCGACAATCTCCCGGATGACAGCAAGAATTTCCGTTTCGTGCTGCTGATGGAGGTAGCGGATATTCAGGCGAATCACACCGACGGGGGGAATAATATTACTGGGCCCTCCCCCATCGATTCGAGCCACATTGAGAGTCATTCCGTCCCATTGTCCAGTCAAACGATGCAGCTGTGTGCTGACTTCCGCAGCTGCGACAATGGCATTCACACCATGCTGAAAATCACGACCGGAATGGGCGGCCCGGCCATGTGCGACAATCGAGAAGTTTCCAGATCCTTTTCTGGTGGAAACAAGTTTTCCTTCCGGCAGGCTGGGTTCGAATAACAGTCCCAGCTGCACTCGCCGGGCTGCTTCTTCAAAGAGTGAAAAAGATCCGGGTGAACCAATTTCTTCATCACTGTTGAGAATCACTTCCCAACCGAAATCGGTCCGCTTCGAGACGCGGAGAAATCGTTCGAGGGCCCGCAAGGCAAAGAGCATGATCACAATGCCCCCCTTGGCGTCGGCCACTCCCGGGCCCACCAGGGTGTTCTCATCCAGTTGCTGAACCGATTGAAACGGTGAATCCACTCCGTAAACGGTATCCATATGAATGGCCAGCAGCACTCTGAACGGGGCAGCCGGCCGTTGAACAACATGCAGATTCTTTCCCAGCGGCACCAGATGCGGCTGACCATGCACGTTGATGATCTGATGGATACCCGCTTCACGCAGGCTGGTCGTCTCAGAAAACTGACTGAACTCAGCAGCAATCAGTTCCGCCAGCGTTTCCAGACCAGAAGGATTGAACGATCCACTGTTGATGCCCGCCCAACCTTTCAGCAGGTCGGTCATAATGTCGCGTTGATCGTGAATCCAGTCCAGATAAGGGCGGTAATTTTGCATGCAGGCGTCCTGTCTCAGACAAGGGAGGAGCGTTGCTCTGCCTCGAGTTCTATCTGGAATCGCTGGAAGTGCTGTTGGCTTGCGGCATTTCATCTTGAGGCCAGGGAATTGGACTGAAAAGATCCAGCTCTTCCAGCTTCCGTTCGGTGACTGCCACAACGGTAATTCGCAATTGTTCCCATTGCAGTTGTTCGCCCTGCTTGGGAACCCGCCCCAGTTCTGAAAAGACGAAGCCTCCGATCGTGTCGAAATCTTTATCGTCCGGCAAATTCAGATCGAACAGCGCATTCAGTTCATCCAGATGCATGCGGGCATCAACTCTTAACGTATAAGCATCGAGAAAGCGAAACAGTTCTTCCGGGCGATCATCAAATTCATCGGCAATATCGCCGACAATTTCTTCCAGAATATCTTCCAGTGTGACCAGCCCGGTGACTCCTCCATATTCATCCAGGACGATCGCCAGATGGAGACGTTCCTGCTTCATACGGTCTAAAAGCGTGTTGATGGTGGTGGTTTCCGGCACATAAAACGGGGGACGGACAAGTTCGGTGAGCGATCTTTGTTCATGTCCATTGATGAACGACTCCAGCAGATCCCGGGCGTAGAGAACGCCAATAATTTCATCCATCGAGCCATCGACAACGGGAATCCGGGAATGACCGGCAGCGAGAAGTTCTTCGCGTGCGGTGGCCAGGTTGCAACTGGCCTGAATGGAGACAATTTCGGTGCGGGGGGTCATGACCGCGCGGACGTCCTCTTCCCGTAATTCCATCACGCGCTGAATCATGCGTCCGGAGTGCGATTCCAGAATTCCTTCGCGCTCGCCTTCATCCACGACACTTTGAATTTCTTCAGCAAAAGTCTCCAGGTTTTCCGGACTGGGATCGCTACGGCCGGCGACGCGGTGCATCAGCGTATCGATTTGCCGCACCAGAACGAGTGCAGGTCGGGTCATCAGGATCATCAGTTGAATTAACGGCCAGCAGAAATACAGGATCGGTTCCGCAGCCACCCGGGAGATCGACCAGGGAAAAACCCAGACTGTCAGCCAGCACCCCAATGTGACCAGCAGCAAATCGCCCCAGAGTCGCCATATCTTGATTTCCGGCAGATGCCAGTATCGATGCAATGTGAACAGAATGACCGCCAGCACAAAGGTGGTCACCTGCACGAACTCACAAGCCCGGAGTGCCACTTCGTCATCACGGAGAATCAGACCGAACCGGTCTTCTTTGCCCCGCACGCGACAGACACTGGCCAGGCGACTGCGAAGGAAATTTCGCAGTGAATCCGAAATGGTGGCGAAGAAGACGCTCACCAGAAATAAAATGACAGCAATGATCAGGTTGATCACGAAAAGCCGGGAGTTGGAATCTGGGGATGAAATAGTTCATGCTTCATGCTTCATAGTGTGGCGTCAGGCTCCAATTTTGCAAGATGTCTCGCTCACGAGCCCTCATGATTTGCTGTTCTGACTCGGTCAGATCGTCATAGCCACACAAATGCAGCAAACCATGCACCAGGTACAAGGTGATTTCGGCCTGCGGAGACCAGCCCAGTTGCCCGGACATGCGCAGGGCAGTTTCAGCACTGACCAGAACTTCGCCATCGAGGGTCAATCCGGAACCACGCAGGCCCGCACCGCTGGCATCATGTTCTCTTTCCGGAGATGCCTCATAAAGAAAGCTGATCACATCCGTGGGATAATCGTGTTGCAGATGTTCCCGATTCACGGCATGAATCGCGGCATCGTCCAGCACAGCCACAACGATTTCTGCCTGTTTCACCTGTTCGGCGGTCAATGTCTGTCTGACAACCTCTTCAATCCACGCCTGCTCCAGTGAAATGAGCGTCTGTGCATTGGTGACTTCAATTTCATACATCAGGCGGTCCGCACTTCACTGGCGATTTCCGGGTATCGAATCCGTCCGTGATAAACTGCAATCAGCGACTTGATGACGGAATCCTGAATCAGGCGAATATCAGACATCCGCAAAGGGCACTCATCAAACTGGTCATCCAGCAGACGCCGCATGACGATATTGCTGACCAGAGATTCGATCCGCTTGGGAGTCGGTTCGGTGAGGGTGCGGCAGGCACTTTCACAGGCATCCACAATCATCAGGACGCCCGCTTCTTTGGTCTGCGGTTTGGGTCCGGGATAACGGAAAGAGGACTCTTCCGCATCCGTGCGATGATCAGGAGTGCACTCTGCAATACGTGTGGCTTCCCGGAAGAAGTATTCCACCAGTGTCGTCCCATGATGCTGTTCGATAAAGTCGATAATGGGAGCAGGCAGACGATATTGCAGTGCCAGATCGACCCCATCTTTCACATGACCGATAATAATCAGCGTACTCATGGCTGGATTGAGTTGTGAGTGTCTGCTGACCGCTCCATCCTGCAGGTTTTCGATAAAATACTGCGGCTTCAACATCTTGCCGATATCGTGAAAATAGGCCCCGACCCTCACCAGCAGGCCATTACCGCCAATCCGTTCGACAGCGGTTTCAGCAATGCTGGCGACCGCGACAGAATGGTTGTACGTTCCCGGAGCCAGGCGCACGAGATCCTGCAGTAACGGATGAGCAGGATCACTCAGTTCCAGCAGAGTCATGTCTGTGACCACGCCAAAGACCTTCTCCACGAAAATCAGACTGCCCGCCACGAGGTATCCCGCCACCAGACATAATGCCGCTCCGAATGCACTCATCACCAGAAACGAAGTGTTATTGTAAACTTCGGTCAGGGATTGCGATTCCACCACCGCCGAACCACAACTGATCGCGAAGTACGTCACCGCTGAGATGAAGCTCACTTTAATCAGCGTGGCCCGTGAGGAAACACGGCGAAGTGGAATAATCGCTGCTGCACACGTGGTCAGCAGGACGAGAAAATCCTCGAGACGGCCCGTGGTGGACATCGTCAGGACGAGTGCCAGGGAAAATGCAGTGAGCGTTGCCAGAAATTGATTATAAGCCACTCCAATCAGCAGAACGACCGTCAAGAGCGGCACGATTTCCGCCCGTAACGGATCGAAAGAAACGAGGCGACCCAGAAACGCTGTGATCACCAGCGCTCCCAGATAAGTGATCAGCCGACCAATTTCCGTAGCCAGTTTCGGCTCGTTCCAGACAATGTAGTATCCATTTAAACCTGCCAGCACGAGGACCAGTAAAAACACGATCCCCATGCGGACCAGTCGTGAACCCCAGCCAATTTCTCGTTCCGCTGCCTGATATTCATCTTTGAGGAGTTTCAGGTCATCTTCATCAATGGTTTTCTTCGGACGAATCAGCGTGTTCCCTTCGATAAACCGCTCCATCCGGACTTCGACGTTCTCCCGGGCACGGCTGATCGCGTTTTTGGTCTCCACCTGATCGTAGCGCAATGTGGGCTGGGCACGTTTGAACAACCAGAACGACAAGGCCGGCTGGATCTCTTTTTTCAGGCTGGGAAATTTCCCCCAGGAGCGTCCCAGTTGTCCCGCTTCGTTGAGCTGGTCCTGCAGGCGGACTTCCGTGACCAGGGCCACGCGTCCGGTGGAATTCGGTCGATTCTCCTCGACGATCAGCAATCGTCTGTCGGGAGTGATGCCGCGGCGTCCCCCTTGCGGATCGATAATGCCGGTCTCCAGAAGCGGGGCGATAAACTGCCGGAATTCTTCCACCATTTCGTCGATACGGCTTTGCGCCATACTCATGTCCGGACCGACAACAGCTGCTCGCAGTTTCTCAAAACGCTCTTCCGGGGATTTGGCGCCGTAACGCTCGGTCGCTTCCCGTGCCCGTTCGTTTTGCGGAACGACACTGGTCATCCCGAAGTCTTCGCGGGTCTCATTACTCAGTTTGCTGAGTGAATCTGCCTGGGCCAGATCACCCAGTTGTGCCCGCAGTTCTTCCGGCAACGACTTCAAAGGGGCGGGATTGTTGCGAAAGATAAAGGCGACAAGCTCTTCGGCCCGGTCCTGGGCGCGTTCTGTTTCATCCTCATTGACCCGCTCAAACGGGATTTTTGCGCAAATCCCATGGGGAACATAATCCCCCTTGCGAAACGGGAATGGTGCTCGCCAGCTTTGCAGTGCCGCCACCAGCAGCAACATGGCAAAAACGGTAATACACAACCGCAGTTGTAAGCTGCGATTCTGGAACAGACTCGACAATCGCGTCCACAGCGTGGCGGGTCGCCGCAACGACACCGAACGCGGAATGCGAGAACGTTTCTGGCCGATCCCAAACATAGTGTTCAGTGATGCGTGCCGATGGCACGATCACAGCTCCATCATTGATGATTTGCTGAGTGTTCGATCGAACTCGCCTGGTCATAGGCTTTCACGATTTCACGGACCAGGCGATGACGTACAATATCTTCGCCACTGAGTTCCACTAACGTCACACCCGAAATGCCATGCAATCTGGCCATGGCGTCATTGAAGCCGGACAGCACATTGTCCGGCAGGTCTGTCTGAGTGGCGTCACCGGTGACCACGATTTTCGAGCCCTCTCCCATCCGGGTGAGGAACATCTTCATCTGCGTGACGGTGGTATTCTGGGCTTCGTCCAGGATGATGAACGTGTCATTGAGAGTGCGTCCCCGCATAAAGGCCAGCGGAACAATCTCTACAACATCGTTCTCCATATATAACCGCACCTGCTCAAAATTGAGCATGTCATTCATGGCGTCCAGTAACGGCCGCAAAAAGGGATTCACTTTGGCGAGCATGTCGCCAGGCAGGAATCCCAGTTTTTCACCCGCTTCCACTGCCGGACGAACCAAGACGATTCTGCGAACCTGTTCAGACCGCAGCGCATTTACCGCCATGGCCACCGCCAGATAGGTTTTGCCGCAACCTGCCGGACCTTTGCAGAACACCAGATCATGTTTGCGAATGGCATCGATATAACGTTGTTGACCACTGGTGCGGGCCTGAACCTTTTTGGCTTTCTCAAAGAGATCAATGGCGACGCCACTGGAGAGATGCCCATTCTGCTGCGTCCCATCGAGCATGCGGCGAACCGCATCTTCGTTAATCACTCCATCGCGGCGCAAAATGGCCCGCAATTCTTTGAAGATGTCATCCGTCAGCCGGACCTGTTCATTCGTCCCCTCGATGACAATGGAATCTCCCCGGAGCACAATGCTGGCACCCAGGGCTTCGCGGATCTTACGAACATGCGTATCTCCCGGACCGAACAGCAGCCGAGCTTCATCAGGATGAGGGAGTTGAATTGAAGAAGATGCGTGAGACATGCATTCCGCCAGGGAGAGGAGCACAGACCAATTGGAGTTCGACAAGTCAGGAGTGTACGCAGATCGATCAAAGAAGTTTCACCGCACGGAAAAATGCGGGAAAATCTCAAATCGGTCGGTGCCAAAAGGATGCCGTGAACAAGGTCAAGTTTGCGGACCTTTCCTGCCCGTCTATTGTCCCTCGAGGAGAGTGCATCAACTATTCTGGACCATCTCCCGCACCACGGCGGAATATTTCAGCAATAAATTCACATGCTGGATGAGTCCAGGCCAAGATCACTACTCGAAACAGGGACAACCTCCTTCCGTCGCGAATTGAAAGTGGAAGGAGCGTCTGTGCTTGAAATCGCGGATCACCCATCATGGTGATCACTGGTTGATATTGCGACAATGCGAATTCTAGGTGGGATCATCCCCGTTGGGAAGGATTTCGAACAGGGATTCCGTCTGACAGGCTCTTCCGCAGAAATTGTTCATAAACAGCCTTGACAAGACTTGACCGCATTACTTCCGCATTAACCCCGTATCGGCCGCGTTCCACCATGCGATAAGTTGTCTTTCGTCAGTCGAAACGCGCGTTGCACGAACCCAATCCAGAGCAACTTGCTCTGGATTGAGACAACTTGCTCTGGCTTGAGAGATGGAACGTATTCGTTCCGGGCAACCCGGTTCAAACTCCGACAGGCGGAAAGGGAAAAGCCGGGTCTTCATGTTTTCCCCTCTTCACTCTCTCATCATAGACAGGTTGCCAGAAAATTTCGCGATCAGGAAGTCCTGGAACCGGGGCTTTCGCTTTATTGAACACGGCATGGGAGGGCGAGGCTGGGATGGCAAAACGCTCGCAAACCTGCTCACGGAATGGCTCCCCGCTGACCCGATTGACACCCATTGACTGGGAGAGTTTGGTTGCGGCCCTGAGAGACCTGTGATCCCGACCCGATTTGATCCTGTCGTGCCACTTCTGGGCATCTTCTTCTGCAGCAGAACAATCTTTTTAAAAAACATAATGCCTTTTGCATAAACAGCTTAAGGTATTAATGTTCGTCAGGATTTTTTTTAATCACGAAACAGACTTGAAACTCTGCGGTTCTCTGCCACAATAGGGATGCTGTTAGCGTTGGCCCGCACTGACAGCAATTTGAGCAGCCACCGGTCAGGCCCGTCCGGTGGCTGCTTCTTTTTTTGTTGACTGTTTTTGCAGCCCTCTTCTCAGTGCTTTGTCAACAATGCTCAACAATGCCTTGTCCAAAATGGAACTTCAGGCAGATCTCAACGCAAAGTCCGGTCACAGAAGACGTTTCGCGATGACGCAGCCCTGAAGACTGATCTTGTGAAGATTGATCTTGCGAACCGGCCTGTCGCTTTTCTCATCCACCGGCAGATTCTGCAGAAGACTGGATTTCTGATTGCCAACCAGGCGAGATCGCTGCCACCGCGTCTCGGCAGCGCTCTGTCGGGCGGAACGCTGCAAATAATCGGTCCAAACGCATTGACCCAGGGCTCAGGCCGGAGCAATTCGCTGTGAGGAGGCCCCTTTCAAAAAATCCTGCGTTGACCCATTTTGCCATTCGCGATTACAAGTTCCCCGCATCCCAATATCATCCGAAATGGGGATACACCGACAAACATTTAATTTACCGAAGCACTTTGCTCTCGAACCAATGGATTGGAACGGGTCATGAAACGTAATCTTACCCTGCTGGTATTGGCTGCAACTCTTGCAGGATGCGGAAACAGCGAGCCTCAAAAGTCGACCGCCCAGACCGCCGCCGCCACATCGGCAGATTCTTCCGCAAATGCGGTTCCAGCCCGAACCTATGAGCAATTGCTGGCGGCAGCAGAGGAACATGTCAAAAATCGTCAACTCAATGGCGCTGTCCGGGATCTCTCGCAGGCCATTGCTCAAAATCCCTCGCGAACAGAAGCCTATATCAGACGAGCCGCCATTTGCTCGGAAGCCAAACTGCTGACCCAGGCAATTACAGATATGTCTGCCGCCATCCGGCTTGCTCCCGACGATGCCAAACTTCTGAACACGCGCGGTTACTTCCTGCTTCTCAGCAAACAGTACGACCGCGCCGAAAGCGATTTCAGCGATGCCATTGGCCTCGATCTGGCATATGCCCAGCCGTATAACAATCGCGGGCTCATCTGGGTGGCACAAGGGAAATACGAACAGGCCGTCAAGGACTTTGATAACGCCCTGAAAGCCAAACCTGACTATCTGGATGCTCACAACAATCGTGGATTTGCCCTGCTGCAGATGGATCAGGCACAAGCCGCAGTGGAAGCCTTTACCCGGGTGCTGGAGCTCGATTCCAAATACATGAACGCCCTGACCAACCGGGCCCGGGCACATCTGAAACTCAACCAGCCAGTGAACGCCATTGCGGATTTCACCGCAGCCATCGAGATTGAGCCGGATGCGCCGCAATACTATTCCTCACGTGCGGAAGCCTATCTGGCGGATGGCAATCAGTCTGCGGCTGCCAAAGACCTGGCCCATGTTGAATGGCTCCAGACCTTGACGGACCTGAATCTGAGAATCGCCAGATCTCCCCGCGATGCCAACATCTGGGCCGCCCGCGGACTGCATCTTCTCGCAGAACATCGCCTGGAGGAAGCCGGGAAGTCCTTTCAGAACGCCCTGACGGTTGTTCCAGATCACTTGCAGGCGATGATCGGACGGGCAAAACTGGCACTTGAAAACGGAGACTATGCTGCCACGATCAGCGACTGCACGGAAATTCTGAAACGCGATCACAGCTACGAAACGCTCTCCCTGCGGGGAGATGCACAGTTCGCACTGAAGAATTATGGTGAAGCCATTGCCGATTACGAGGCAGCCCGCCGCTTTGATGAACGAGTGGCCGATGCCTACCGCAAACGTGCTGCCCAATTCCGTGAACGGGGAGACGAGGATCTGGCCAAGGCGGATGAGCAGTTTGCCGCAGGTCTGGAGAAACGATTTACCGAAGCAAATATTGCTCTCGAAAAATCCGCCCCCCGGGAAGTGGTCATTGAACAAACCAGTTATGAAGCTCCCCCTTCCGCACCTGCCAAGCCCGCCCCGGCCCTCGGAAAATAGGAGCGTCTTCCCTCCTCCGCAATGTGCGGCCGGCTTTCTTGTCGCGTGCATGGAGGGTGACGATTCAACATCCATGTGACAGACTTTTCGGAATGAACGCATCGATCAGCAACCAGAACCAGACGAGGAACATCCGGCTGCGAATCGCTTATGACGGGACCCGATACGCAGGCTGGCAAGTGCAGCCCAATCAACGAACGGTTCAGGGATGCGTCGAAGCAGCCATCGAAAAAACGTGCGGTGAACGGCAACGGCTCTTGTGCGCCGGCAGAACAGATTCTGGAGTGCATGCACTCGGGCAGGTTGTGAATTTCACCACGTCCGCACGCATCCCGCCTGAAAAATGGCGGCCTGCACTCCAGGCGCATTTGCCGGAGGACATCATCATTCTCGAATCAGATGAAGTCCCCGCAGGATTTCACGCCACGTTCTGGGCGTACTCCAAACGCTATCGCTATGTCATTCACAATCACGTCGTTTCCCATCCGTTTCTCCGGAATTACAGTTGGCGGATTGGTCAGCCGCTGAATATTGCCGCGATGCAGGAGGCTGCAGAATGCCTGCTGGGTCAACATGACTTCCGAAGTTTCGAATCACACTGGCCGAACAAGGCGACCAGCATCCGCACAGTGATGGATATTTCCATTCAACGCCGTCATCTTTGCGAACTGTTGATGCCTCTTTCGCTGCAGGCTCAAGACAAGACTCCCCCTGCTGGACAGGGTGATCTGATTTGTCTGGAGATTGAAGCGGATGGGTTTCTCTACAACATGGTGCGGACCATCACCGGAACATTGACATATGTCGGCCGGGGAACATGGACACGTCATGATGTCCAGCGGATTCTCCAGGCACAGGATCGTTCCATTGCAGGGGGAACCGCTCCCGCAAATGGCCTGTTCATGGTGCAAGTCAATTACCGCGACGGCGACAAAAAGCCCCGGACCGAGTCCCCGACTGCTCTCGACCCGGACTGTCTTTGATGCTTTCCGTTCTTCTCTGTCCCGTTCTTCTCTGTCCCCTTGTCTCTTGTCCCCACCGAAACCGACTGGGAACTCCTGGACTGCCCCCCTTGTTCTGATATCGTCTCGCCTGGGATATCGCGGGGTGGATGTCACTGGTGGATGTCGCTGGTGGATGTCGCTGGTGGATGTCACTGGTGGATGTCACTGGTTGATGTCACTGGTTGATGTCACTGGTGGATGTCGCGGGGTTGATGTCGCTGGTGGATGTCACTGCGCAGTGCGTAACAGTTTTTTGAATTCTCGAAATGGTTGGGCGTTCGCGACATCTTTTTTCGTCAGCCCTGCCCGTCGAGCCTGCGACACGCCATATTCCATCAGGTCCAGGCCGGCTGGTGAATGTGCATCCGTGTTGATCACGATGGGAATTCCCAGATCCCGCGCGGCAGCAGCGTGAACGTCATTCAAATCGAGACGATGTGGATCGGCGTTGATTTCCATCATCACTCCATGATCTGCAGCTGCGCGAAACAGAGTCTGATAGTCAATTTCGGCTCCGGCTCGACGGCTGACAATGCGCCCGCTGGGATGACCGATGGCACAAACATAAGGATTGCGGATCGCATTGAGCAGCCGCTTCATGATCTGATCCCCGGGTTGCTTTAAACCGTAATGCAGCACCGCCAGAACCCAGTCTGCTTCGGCCAGTACATCATCAGGCAAATCGAGATCAGCGTTCTCGAGGATGTCGCATTCGATTCCCAGCAGAACTTGGATATCCGTATAGTCTTCGCGAATTTTACGGATTTCAGCCCAATGTTTTCGCAGCCGTACGGGGTCCAGACCGCGCGCCATGGAGACCCGCTGGGAGTGATCGGTAATGGCAATGTATTCTCGTCCGCGTTCGCGCGCAGCTTCGATCATCTCTCGAATACCGACAGTGCCATCGGTCGCGGTCGTGTGCATGTGCAGGTCACCGCGCATCTCCGCCAGTGTGAGCAGCTGAGGAAGTGTCCCATGTTCGGCTTGCTCGATTTCACCACGATTTTCTCGAAGTTCGGGGGGAATCCAACTTAGCCCGACCGCTCGATAGACTTCTGCTTCATCCCGACCAGCGATGAGCTTGTCGTTTTGGAAGAGTCCATATTCATTCAGCTTATAACCACGATCGACAGCCCGGCGGCGAATCTCGATGTTGTGTTCTTTGGACCCGGTAAAGTACAGCAGTGCTGCACCAAAGGACTCTTCGGGAACAACTCGCAGATCCAGCTCCAGGCCATCGTGCAGTTTGACTCGCTGCTTTGTCGGTCCGCGTGAAAGCACTTTGGTCACCAGCGGATGCTGGGCCAATCGGTCCATGACCATCGGGGCATCATCTGCAATCGCCAGAATATCCAGGTCTCCACAGGTCTCTTTCCAGCGTCGACAACTTCCGGCAATCGAACATTGCGTGACGACGTCGAGAGTCAGCAGATCTTTCACTATCTGTTCAGCAGCGCCACGTGCTTCCGAAATCAGGGCTCGCTGGCCGACCTGTTCGAATTCCGCCAGTCCCGCCAGAATGGCCTGTTCTGATTTCTTGCCGAAGCCTTTGAGAACAGCGATTTTCCCGGCCGCGGCAGCAACCTGCAGATCGTCAATCGAACGAATCTGCAATTCGCGATACAGGAGTGCCGCCTTCTTGGGGCCCAGTCCGGGCAGATTCATGATCTGCAGCAGTGCGGCTGGAAATTCCTGCCGTAATTCCAATAGCAGAGGAAAGCTGCCGGTTTGCACCAACTGAGCGACCTTAGTCGCAATGTCTTTTCCGATCCCCGGCAATTGTGTCAGCCCGGCAGCATCGATTTCGATGAGACGTGTCAGTGATTCCGACTGATCCAGCACCGTATTCGCTGCATTACGATACGCGCGTACACGAAAGGCATTGGCACCCTGTAATTCCAGTAGCTGAGCTGTCTCTTCGAGCAAGCTGGCGATCTCAGCATTGGTCATTCGGTCGTTCCAAGTCTGATCGGATTGAGACCAGGGAAAAGAGGAAAGGGAAGAGGGGAGAGAATCAAATACAGGCTTTCCCTGTTCTCTTGTCCCTGTTCTCTGACGCCCACTTTGGGTCAATCTGCCAAGCCTGGAAGGACTGGCCAGAGCAACTTGCTCCAGGTACCAGAATGATTACGGCATCTGGTTCAGTTTCGTCTTATCGACTGGCTTGAAGCGTTTGGAAGTCTGGCCGGTTGAGAACCGGGAACTGCCTCCCATTTCCTGACTCGTACCGGTGCTGTGGGAGCCTGCCTTCAGGTTGAACTTCTGATCGGACGTGGCGTTGTACAGACGTTGACGCTGTTCGTATCCCATGTAGTTCAGGAAGTCATTGAACGTAATCACCTTGATCCCCTTGCGCAGGGCTTCTTTGGTGAGGAGAGCGTATTCATCCAGAACTTTGCGAATCTCTTCCTGTTTCTTTTCATCAGTGCCGGGGAAATCCGCGGGGTCTTCGATCTTGCCGATGATCAGGAATTTCGACTTCACCGTCAGTCCGCCATTCTCCGGAACCCGATTTCCGGCGTCGTCGACTTCCAGTTCAATTCCGGCATTGGCATTGGCCAGTGTGTTGTGCAGGAGTTCACGGTCGCTCTTTTCATCTCCATCCATGTCCACAATCCCAACAAAGGAGAAGTATTCCTTGACGTTCTTGGACCAGACAGGTGTATAGATCGGATCGTCGGCCTGAATCGGTCGACCGATGTCATCTTTCAGAATGCGGGCTTCCGCAAGATGAGGGCCACGGATCTTTGTGACTTCGATTTTCGCTTTGATATCGGAATTCCCGCGTCCGAAGCCTTCGTGGCTCTTCGTATACACCGCAAAGGTCACCTGTGGACGAAGTCCATCTTCCGAACCCAGATTGATCCAGACGGCGCGGGTGGTGTTGTCGACGCGGACAATCTGACCATCTGCCGTATCGAAACTCAAATCTTCCAGCTCATTGAGTTTTTCACGCAGGAAGGAGACGATGTTTTCGAGGTCATAAATTTCTGCATCTTTTCCTTTGCGAACTGCTTCCAGTTCATCCCGCAAGGCTTCTTTTTCGCGCTGCTGAACATTGAATTCGTTTCGCCACTTGGCGATCTCGCTGTCCTTCTGGGCCATTTCTTCGCCCTTGCCAGTTACCAGCGTCTGCAACTGGCCTTCGGAATTGGTCTGGGAAGCCGCCAGTTCTTTCACGCGATTGTTATGAGATTCGATCTCCTGTGCCAGTTCTGCACGGACCGCATCCAGTTGGGTCTGCCGTTCCTGAACACTCTGTTGGGCGGTATTGAGTGCCGCCCGCAAGCTCTGCAGAGTGGCTGCCACCGTCGGGTTAGCGGCATTGGGCTGGACCTGCTCCTGACCGTAGAGCGTCATGTCGTGTCTTAATGAGCCCACGACAGTATTGGGAGTATTATCCGTTTCCGTTCCAATATTTTCGAAGTCGACATAACCCAGCATCTTCTTCAGCAGCATCATTTCGTCCATCGCTGTGCGCAGCCCTTGTTCGGCAGTGCTCCGAGCAGAATTGGACGTTGCCTCCTTCGCCTGTAACTTCTGGTTCTCCTTGGCGGTCATATAACAGACCAGTGCCAGAACCAATGTTGTCATCACCGCGAAGGCGAGAGCAAAATGCACAGCGGTCGGCTTTGAGGAGGCAGCAGCCATCACGTTCCCCTTGAGGGCATCCAGACTGGACACCTTGATGGAAATGAATTTTTATTTTTGAAATCGCGGCCATCCATCCCTGCCAGCCACGAGGACTCATCTGATTGATCTGGACAACTTTATCTGGTTGATCTTTATCTGGTTGATCTCTGGTTTACCTGGGCAAGCAATCTCATCTGGGCAAACAACTGGAACCATCAGCAACCATCAACCAGCTGAAAGCACCAACTGGCAATGGGAACCTTTGGCCTGATAGAGCGATTTTAAAACGCCGACCCGGCAAACCCGGTCACGCTCTCTGATCATTCTCGAATTGTGGTCGATGAAACTTCAACTCAAACTCTCGAACCAGAAAAATCGACACGTCCGCAGAAACTGGAAAATTCCATTTCTTCTGCAGAGAGCTTATCAGAAGGGTATTTTTGACCACTATCAAGTCTACGTTTCCCCAGACTGCAGTCAAGCACGATTTCCGCAATCGTATGCAGGCCAACCAAGTTATGTACGCTTCAACCAGAGCGGTTCAAACCACTTTCAGGAGCTGTTTCGAATCTGACAGGCAACGATCCGACCATTCCGCAACGGCATTCGAGTCACCTGCGGTGACTCCTTCCGACCATCGTCGCGATTGGAAACAGGCCGGTCATGCGATTTATCCGGCAGAGTCACTCTAAGCGGGCGGATTTAGAATCTTTTAATTTTCATCACGAAGATGAAACAGACGTTTGATGGCATCGATCATGCCGTGTGGGGTGCCGGCTCGGGCTTCGTTATGCAGCGTCTCCAACGGCGGATGCAGCAACTTGTTCACGATGCGAGAAATGGACTTATCAATCGCCAGCCGTTCCCGTTCTTCCAGTTCCGGCAGTTTACGGAAGAGAAGTTCCAGTTCCTGCCGACTGATTTCTTCCCAGTGTTCACGGAGGCGTTTGACAACCGGTCCGGTCGCTTTGTGATAGATATCCTGCATGAAGCGACTGGTTTCTTCGTCGATGATGCTGCGTGCTTTCTGCACTTCTTCAGCCCGTTTTCCGCGGTTCCGTTCGCAGGTGGCTTCGAGATCGTCGAGGTCGTACAGGAACACATCATCGTCCAGATCGCCAATGCCGGGTTCGAAATCTCGCGGGGCTCCCAAATCCAGAATGAATAACGGCTTCGGCCCGGTCTGGCGTCGGATGCCATGCATCATCGTGGAGGTGACTACCGGCAAGGGGGCTCCCGTGGTGCTGACAATCACATCCGCCCGATGCAGGCAGTTCTGCAGCATTTCCCAGTTTTGTGCCTCGCCTGAAAACTCATTGGCCAGCCGTTGGGCTCGCTCGACATTCCGATTGCAGACCAGGATTTTCTTGACCCCTTCGTCCCGCAGATACATCAGGGTTTCGGTCGCCATTTCACCGGCCCCGATCACCAGTACCGTTTTGTCATCAAAGCGATCAAAAATCTGCTTGCCGAATTCCCCCACCGCCACGCTGGCGATGGAGACTCGACCATTCGACAGGCGTGTTTCCGTTCGAACCCGGCTGGAAACGGTCAATGCCCGCTGAAAGAGCGCATTGGTCAACGGACCATTGGCTGCTGTCTGCATCGCCAGTTCATAAGCGGATTTAATCTGATTGACGATCTGGCTTTCTCCCAGCACCATGCTATCGATGCTGGAAGCGACTTCGAAGAGATGCCGCACCGCTTCCGGACCTTGCCGTTCCAGAAGTTCGTCCAGAAAATCCTCTATCGGGACGTGATGAAAGTCTGCAAAAAACTCCGCCAGCTGGATATGCGTGGGGGCATCCGCAGGATCTTCCTGGGCGGTGTAAACTTCAATCCGGTTGCATGTCGAAATCACGACGTGCTCCGAGCGGGGAAACCGTTGCTGCAGTTCATCGTAGGCCCGCAGCAACGATTCCTGCGAGGAAAATGCCAGACGTTCCCGTACGGAAAGATTGGCGCTGTGATGATTGCAGAACACAACCTGAACATTCATGAGACGCCCCTTCCCACGGAAGGAGCGTTGCCGCGATGAATTGCGTCAGTACTCGTTAACATGACGACCAGCAGTGTCAGCAACATAAACAGACAGGCCAGAATTGTACGCCTGGCAACCATGCGGCCGGTCTGACGCCTGCCCGCCAGAAGCCAGCCGAATAAGATGGCCATTCCGGCCCAGACCAAGGCATTCGCCAGCACTTCCAGGCTGAACAAACTGACCGGATGGCCACTCCGATTCGACAGGTGAATCATCCACAATCCGCTGAGCACTCCCAGCGTCAACAGGGGGACGGAAATGACAATCAGCCACCAGTTCATTCGGCCAAGTCGTTCCAGGCTGAATAGATTCAGTGATGACATCGGGGCTTGTTTCTGCTTCAGGCGGGAGTGTTGCACCAGATACATCAAACTGACCAGCAGTGACAGCAACACTCCCAGAATTCCAAATACCCAGAAAGTGGCATGAATCATCCCCCAGCCTCGCATTTCTGCCATCTGCTGCATTGGAGTCGTGCTGACAAAGCGTGACGCGACGACCAGTCCCAACACAAGGGGAAGACAGAAAATTCCCAGTGAAAGCTCGCGGTTCCACACCTGAATTCCCAGATACAACACGACCGCCAGCCAGGCAGAAACCAGCAACCAGTCGTGATTGGACCCCAGTAGCGGCGGAAGTTCGTGTTGACGGCTGCGCACAATCAGATAGGCCGTCTGCGCCACCAGGCCTGCCCCGGTAAAGATTACCGCCAGCCAACGCATGGCCATGCTGCGACGCAAAAACTGCGTCATCTCCAGCGCCAACGCCACAGCGTAGCTGGCGAGAAAACAAACTACGGATACTTTATCCAAAATTGACACAAGCAACCTTGCAGCATCAGGTTACAAATCAACGACGCAACTCGCCGCATCAACCGATTCATCGTTTCGCTTATGATTTCTTATCTTGTATGATTCTCCGCTAAGGCCCTCGCGTCAACGACACATTATCCCGTTTGCGATTCAGAACCGTTGACAAAATCACAAAAATTCCGCTCACGGAAAGAAATCTCCACAAAATGAGAGGTCATGAGAGGTTTTGTCTGTGGAACACAAAAGTCTGAACATTACTCCGGAGTGGTTGGTTCAGAGCCTCGATCCTCAGGGCCGGGGTTGCCTGCGAGGCCAGACTGATCTGCGGGGGCGTTGTCAGTCACTTCATCCATTTCGTCCGCGACCTCGGCGGGGATGCGGGCGATCGAGACCAGTTTGTCATCATCATCCAGTCGCATCACACGGACGCCTTGTGTGTTTCGCCCGATGACGCTGATATCGGTGACGCGAATCCGCTGAATTTTGCCCGTGGCGGACATCAACAGAACGTCGTCGCCATCCTGAACCGCGACAATTCCCATCACCGGACCATTACGATGAGAGGTCTTAATATCTCGCAGCCCTTTCCCGCCACGACGCTGACGGCGATACCGCATGTTGCTGGAAGAGGAAGCCGTTGACTCTTCCGCTTCTTCCGATCCCGGGGCTTCGCCGTACGGAGTGTCCCCATTTGGCTCGCCGCCATTTGAAGCTTCACCGTGAGGTGTCTCGCCGTTCTGGTCCAGGCCGTTTTCCGCATCGCTGGTGACATCCAGGTCTGCCCGGCCAAATGGGGTTCTCTTTCCGTATCCTCGTTCGCAAACGGTCAGGAGCGTGGTTTCTTCGTTGGCAATGACCATGCCGACCACGGTGTCTTTGCCGGTCAGTGAGATCCCCTTCACGCCCCGGGTGTTCCGGCCCATGGAACGGGCATCACTTTCTGAGAAACGGATGGTCATACCGGAAGCGGTGCTCAGGACCACATCCTGCCCCACGGCCACCTTGACCACGTCAATCAACTCATCCCCTTCTTCCAGCTTGATGGCGATGATGCCCCCTTTCATGGGGCGGCTATATCTTGCGAGAGCTGTTTTCTTCACGATCCCTTGCTGGGTGGCCATCAGCAGGAAGTGTTCATCATCAAATTCGCGAACATCAATGCAGTCCTGGACCCGTTCGCCTTCACCCAGGTTCAGCAAGTTGACCAGGGCACGCCCCTTGGCGGTTCGAGATCCCAGTGGCAGGTCATAGACTTTCTGCCAGAACACTTTGCCGAAGTTGGTGAAGAACAGCAACCAGCTGTGTGTACTGGAGACAAACAGGTGTTCGACCGGATCTTCATCATCCGACTTCGCCCCCTTGATCCCTTTGCCTCCACGATTTTGAGCCTGATAGGTCGAGAGTGGCGTGCGTTTGATATATCCCCGCTGGGACAACGTGACCACCATCGGTTCTTCGGGAATCAGATCGCTGCGGTCCACATCCGTCAGCTCTTCATCACTGATTTCCGTCCGCCGCGGGGAAGAATATTTCGCCTGCAGCATCTCCATCTCACCCCGGATCTCTGCCCGGATATGGGCGATATCGGAGAGCAGATGTAAATACCCGGCAATGTCGGAGAGCAGTTTTGTATGCTCACCCTGCAGGTTTTCACGTTCCAGATTCGCCAGCGACCCCAATTGCATACTGACGATGGCTTCGGACTGATTCGCGGACAGCGAGTAATTCGGACGTTCTCCGTATTCGGAGAGAAACATCTGAAAGCCCTGCTCACCCAGTGCGCGGGCGATCAGTTCTGCGGGAACTTCAATGTGCTGTAAGCGAATTTTGGCTTCTGCCCGACTGGGAGAAGAACGGATGGTCCGGATGATCTGATCGATATCGATCTGGGCGATCAGCAGCCCTTCCACCGTGTGCTTGCGTCGGCGGGCTTCCTGCAGCAGATATTCTGTCCGCCGGCGAATCACTTCTTCGCGATGACGAATGAACTCTTCGATCATCTGGCGGATATTCAGCGTCTGTGGGCGGTTCCCCACCAGCGCCAGGAGAATCACAGAGACCGTGGTCTGCAGCGGAGAGTATTTGTAGAGCTGATTGAGAACAATTTCGCGATCGGCATCCCGCTTCAGATAGATGTGCAGACGGACCTGCCAGCTGGGAGTTTTTCGGTCGGTATAGTCGACAATTCTCGAGATGCCTTCGATTTTGTCGTCTTTGACCAGTTCTTCGAGCTTGGATTTAATACGATCACGGGAGTCGAGATAAGGGATCTCGCGAATCACGATTACTTCCGTGTTCTTTTCCGTTTCGAACTCCACTTTGGCTCGTAGAGTCAACGTGGAACGTCCGGTGCGGTAACCTTGCAGAATGCCATAGCGTCCGCAGATCACTCCGCCTGTGGGGAAGTCGGGACCGGGCAGGACCCCCATGATTTCCTCGATGCTCGCATCGGGATCATCGATCATCAATTTGACGGCTTCGGCAACTTCCGCCAGGTTATGCGGCGGAATGCTGGTGGCCATGCCCACTGCGATTCCCTGCGAACCATTCACCAGCAGATTCGGGTAGCGGGAAGGCAGGACCACCGGTTCTTCGTTCCGCTGGTCATATGTGGGGACAAAGTTCACTGTCTGACGCTGTAAATCATCCAGCATTTCAGACGCGGCCGAAGAGAGTCGGGCTTCCGTGTATCGCATTGCGGCGGGGCCAAGACCGGCAATCGAACCGAAGTTTCCCTGCTTATCGATCAGGGTTTCCCGCATGACCCAGTCCTGGGCCAGACGGACCAGCGTAGGATAAATCACCCCTTCGCCGTGAGGGTGATAGTTTCCCGACGTATCTCCAGAGATCTTGGCACATTTGATTCGCCCGGAAGAGGGTCCGAGGTTCAGGTCGTTCATCGCGACCAGAATGCGCCGCTGGGCAGGCTTCAGGCCGTCCCGCACATCCGGCAGGGCACGGCTGACAATCACGGACATCGCATAGGTGAGGTAGCTTTGCTGCATCTCCTCGCCGATATCCTGGTCGATAATTCGGCCGGGACCGCTGAAGGTGCCTTCGCCATCGTCAAACGGTTCATCCGGGGGAAGAGAATCGGTAGGGTTGGATCCGTTCGACAAAGAAATCTACTCCTCTAAACACTGCAAATAATCTGTAAACCAATATTTAATAAATGGTTACAGCAAACTGAAGCGAACTCACCCCGCATAGGCCGCGTTCCGTCACGCGACGAATTGTCTTGCATCGGCCGAACCGCGCGCGGTGCGAGCCCAGGCCAGGGCAACTTGCTCTCAACAGAACCTGAAAAAGTCTTGCCGATTGTATCGGATCGGGGCTGGAACAACAATGCTTCGCAATGGCTTTTCAGATTCTCCAGGTGACACAGCAAACGCCTGCGCCAGTTCAACTTATGGACACCGAAAGCCCCTCCTTTTCGAGGCTCGGCACGAGAGGTGCCAGCGGACATTTCCCTGGTCTGGAGCAAGTTGCTGGAGTGGGTTGCAGGGCAGCCTCCTGCCGTGCGAAGACTCACTTCAACCGGGGGAGGCGATTTGTCTCGACTCCCGGAGTGCGGTTCGAAAATCGGACGGGAAGTGCATCGATGACCACCTGTTCACCTGCCGGGGTGTTCTCCCCGTTTGGGAAAGTCTTCCCCACAAAGTGAAAATCACCGGACAGCAGCCCATCCACCTGGATCTCATCGCTGGCCAGTTCCTGAAAGCCATTCCGGTCATGTTCCACCATACCCACCAATGGGGTTCCCACTTCCACGATGAGTCCCCGCGCAGCGACTTCCACGTGTGATAACCAGTCCGTTCCTTCCACCGCATCGAGAAATCCAAACACAGGCCGGCCCCGCTGTAGATCGATGAGGCTGTCCGCACCCTGCAACGAGACTCGTCCCGACAGCTCCAAAATGTGATCGACCGGCAACATCACCACCGGCCCGCACTCCCGCAAGGTGCATGTGTTCAGAATGACCGGAGCCCGCAATCCGACACCTGCCCCCTGAGCCAGTTCCAGCAGGCTTGTCTGATGCCGGGCAAAGACATTTTCAAACTGTGCTGCCGCCAGAGGAATCCCCAGATGAAATACCGCACCATTGGTCACGAATAAGGATTCGTGAACCAGCATTCTCGCTGTTGCGGAAGACATTCCAGAGGGAGCACGCCAGTGTAGCAGGGCCGACTTCCGGGCAGGCACGACAGGCGATCTTGAACCTGCCGATGGTGGTGATGGTGGTAATGATTGTGCCGATGTCGCTTCAGACTGCCAATCAAAAACGGATTGATGAATGGAAAGTGTTCTGGCTCGCAGCTGGATGGGGGATTTCCCCCCCAGATCCGCATGTTGATCCACAAGAATCCGAACATGCTCCAGTTGAATCTGATCTGCTTCCAGGATCAGCGGCGTCTCGTGAATCCGGATGGTTGCGGGTTGCTCCGCGGTCCCTTGCAGCACCAGCGTTTCACCGGTCACAACCTCCGATGCCGCATAGGGCTGATCCCCTTGCAGCTGTAAAACTCCTGCCAGCGTTGGGCTCGGTAAGGGTTGAAGATTAGAAACCCCGGGCAGAATCTGTTGTGGCGCTGCTGGAAACTCCGCCGGCTTGTGCTGCATCGCCAGCCTGTCCCCAGGGGAGTCTACTAAGGCTTGTTCCGGCAAGGAGTTCAGAGCCGTCATCTTTCCTGGTCCGGCAGTTTCGGACCCAGGCAACTGCGGATCATGCCTGACGAACGAATCTGGTCCGGGCTGCTCCCGCTTCACCCAGTTCAACATGGAATCTGACGTTGCTGCGGAGACTCTGGCGAGCGCCGGCCAGCCCAGCCGATCTCGATTCCATGCGAATGCCACCATTCCCAGAGTGAGCACGACCATGCCTGCCAGTGCCGGCATGCGCGACCGGACAGGTGCTGCATTCCTCTGCCGGGGGGCTGCGGACTCAAACTGTTCGACAAACCGTTGCAACCGTCTCCTGTTTCCAAGCGGTGCGGGCCCGAGTATCTGTCGAACTTCCGCAACTGACTGTGGACGTCGATGAATTTCCCGGGAGGTCATGCTGCGAATCAGCAGTGCAAAGGATTCCGAAACATCTGGAGCGAGAGTTCGGACATCGGGAATGCTCCGTGTGCGATGTGCGGTGAATTTGGCCAGCGGGTCCGCCACGATGAAGGGAGGCCGGCCGGTCAGCAACTGCCAGAACAGACACCCTAAAGCATAGATATCGCTGGCAGTGGCGGATGGCTTTTGAGCCTCCATCCGTTCCGGAGCCAGGCCATCATAGACATCCAGCGGCAACCGGCTATGAATATTGATCTCCGGCGACACCGCATCCAGGAGACCCCAGTTCAACAGACCAACTTCCCCGCGCGTGGTCAACCAGAAATTGGCGGGCCGCAGGTCTCCATGCCTGCAAAAAGATTCCGTGGCCTGCAATTGACGCAAGGCTTCCTGAGCAATTGCACGCACGATATTTTCGGGAAACCGGCCTCGACGCACCAGCAATCGGGACAGAGATTCTCCCGGCAGATATGGAGCGATCAGAAAGATCTCCCCCCGTTCCAGGAGTGCCTCGACGGGGAGGCTGGGGAACTGGTTCCGCAGACCGGACAGACTTTTGACAGTCTTCAGCATTCGTAATGCCGTCGCATCCTCCTCCCCCGGTGAACAGGCCATACGCGAAATCAGGAATCGGTCACGACGTCCCGGGATTTGTGCGTCATAAACACTCAGCAACGGGTCCAGCTGCAGGGGCCGCTGGAAGACGAATTTGCGTCCGACCACCAATTCCGCAGCCCGATCGGATTCCAGGGCACGCGCCTGAAATTGCGAAAGTTTCCCAGACAGAACCAGTGCATCAATCCACACACTGTCGGTCACCGGCAGTCCCCGTGCCAGCTTCCGCACGCGCGCGGCGCAGCGGCGCAGATCGGCAGCACTGGCCAGTCCCAGCGTGCTCAAGTGCTGCGCCAGCTCTCGTGTGACAACTTCCATTCCGAAAGAAATTCAATCCTGTTTGATCAAGTGACGAAAACTGAATGTGGATGAACCGCTGCTGCGTGATTTCACGCAGCCATGAGTACTCTCCGCCAAGTGTTCTCCGGCAACGGGCGGGCACTGAAAATGCCTGTCTGTGGGTGAGTTATGGCAGAAAATGCCGATTCAGGACAACAGCACTTCTGCGGGATTGCTTGACGCTGGGTCGAGCTGGAAAGAGAGTCGGGGGATTCCCCTTTTTGTTCCATCTTTTCCGATTGCCTGCGCTGGTTTTCTGGAGCGAGGCTTCTGCGTGCGGCCGATAACGGACAGGCACCCCTGTCCCTGTACACGGCAGGGGGCCTCGATACTCTCACGTTCGGGAGCAGTCCCGAAATCAATTTGTCCTCACACATGTCATAGGGCGTCGATCGTGGATCGCAGACAGGACTTTTTGCGATTTACCATGAATTCTCCCTGTCCAACTCCCTGCTACTAACTCCCTATGCGTCTGATCTCTCCACTTCTGATGGTCTGGTTGGCTGGTTGCAGCAGCTGGGGGCAGGTTCCCTTTTTGCAGACCTCCGCATCCTCCGTGGAAAGTTGCCAGGGGGATGGAAGTTGCCAGGCAAATGGGGATTGTGGAGAGGAGGATTGCAACTGGTTTTGCGCTCATGGCTGGTGCACTCATGGCCGCCACCCACACTATAAACGTATCCCGGATAATTTTTTGAATCGCTCCCGGGCACGTCAGCGGGCACAGTCCGACTTAAGAAAACTGGACAATAACCAGTGCCTGAATTGTGACTATCGACTCGGTTATGAGCAGGCTTATCTCGATGTTGCACAAGGGGCCTGTGGGGACGTCCCCGCACTTCCGCCGGCCAATTATTGGGCCACCTGTGCACGTACTCCAGAAGGACATCAGAAAGCCCAGCAATGGTTTTCCGGGTATGCCGCTGGGGCTGCACGGGCCAAAGCGGTTTATGAACCATTTAATAAAGTGGCCTATTCACAATTTGGCTGTCCGCCCTGGGATCAGCCTCCCTCTGTGATCGACCCCGCCGGGGCCTATCCGATCCATCGTGAATAGTAGTGCCCTGTCAGGGCTTGGATTTGGGGTGCGTCATCGCGAAACGTCCTCCGTTGTCGGACTTTGCGTTTAGACCAACCCCAATTTTTAGAGTAGACGATGCACTAGTGTTGTTTGTATCAATTCCTGAAGATCACGAGCCCATGCGGGGCACATCTGCCATGGAAGGTAAGATGAGCATTCGACTCACCACTCCCCGGAATTCCCATCAGTATTTCCCCCGTCTGCGCTGGGGGATCTGGTGCGGCAGCCTGCTGGCCGTCATGGCCACCGGTTGCACGGCCATGCACCCCATTCGTGGTGTCCCGGCATCCTATCTTCCCGAACAGTTTGAGGGACCTTCCCGCGACAACAAGCGGACCATCGATCTCAGTCTGCTGGTGCGCACCCCCCCCGATCAGCACCGGGTGGCTGCGGGCGACGTGTTATCGATCTACGTCCCGCGCGTCCTGGGCAGCCAGCCCACGGAAGTCAATTCGGTGGGGATCGAACCTCCCATCAACATGCCGGCCTCGGTCGATGATCCACCGACTGTCGGCTATCCCATTCAGGTTCGCGACGACAACACCATTGCTCTGCCGCAGATCCCTCCCATTCCCGTCGGCAATATGACATTGCGCGAAGTGGAAATGGCGATACGCAAAGCCTATTCCGTCGACCATCGGATTCTCAATCCAGAAGAAGCCATGGTGCTGGTCAGCCTGCAACGGCCCAGGATTCATCGCGTCCTGGTGGTCCGGCAGGAAGCCAATACATCGTTGACCACCTCCACTCAACCCGGTTCGGTCAATATTGGAACCACCGGCAAGGGAACCGCGCGAACGGTCACACTCAAAGCCTATGAAAATGATGTGCTGCACGCACTCTCTCAAGGGGAAGGAGTAGACGGACTCCCGGGGCTCAATGCGGAAAATGTGATCTACATTATCCGTCGTCGTCAACGTGGCATCAACGGGCCCGGCCTGGGATGTCCCCCCGCAGAACCTGTCGGCATCCCGGGACAGCCTCCCATTCCGTTCCCCATCCAGGAACCCGGTTTCCCCAATGGAGCCGACCCCAATGGTTTTCCCATCTTGCCACCCGCCACATCCAGCCTGAACCGGCCTCAGCAGCCATTCGCGCCGGGCAGAATTCAAACGGTGGGTTATGAGCAAATGAGTTATGAACAGCCGGTCGTGACTCCGCAGCCGTATGGCTCATATCGCGGAACCCCTGAAGCCGGGGCAGCACATTCTCTGATGAAGCAATCGAATCGCTCATTCACCCCCGGGCATTCCGCTGCCGGTGTTGTGATTCCATCGCCCTACAGCAATCGCCAAGACGCCTCCCCCGCAGCCATCTCTCAAACACAATACAGCCAGACACAATATAACCAGGCGTTGCCGATTCAGCCGATCCCTGCCGATCAGTCGACATTGCCCATGCAGACCACTTCACCGGGACAGGCTTTTCCGCCGATGGAACCCGGAGGACATTCGTGGGGAAGTTTACCACCTGCTCCCGCTGGTCAGGATCTCTCCATTCATCATGGCTATGCCATGCCGGATCCAAGCTGGAATTCCATGCTGGAAAACTTCGATCCCACGATCGACAACCCCAATATCATTCGTATTCCCGTCCGGCTGGGACCCGGTGAGCAGCCGAATATCACGGAAGAACTCATCACGCTTTATGATGGAGATATCGTCTTTATCGACTCGCGTGAAACGGAAGTGTTTTATACAGCCGGACTGCTGGGCGGCGGACAATATACATTGCCACGAGACTATGACCTGGGTGTGCTCGAAGCCGTTTCGATTGCCGAAGGCCGCACAACCGGCAGCGGCGGAGGGGGCAATGGCCTGAACCGCTCCATCGGTGGTGTCTCCGCATTGAACCACGACGTCTCCAACAGTGCCAGCCGACTGGCAATTCTTCGAACCCTGCCGAATGGAAAACGCATTACGATTGAGGTCGATCTGAATAAGGCGATGCGGTATCAGCAGGAGAACATCCGGATTCAACCGGGAGATATTCTCTTCCTGCAATATACCCTGCCGGAAGCAGTCTGCGCCTTCACTCAGCGTTACCTGTTTGAAGGAGCCATCTTCAGCCTGGCCGCCAGCCAGTTCCAATCCAATCGTTAGCAGCAAGTTGCCCTGACATGGTCCGGGCATCGTGACCGGAATGGCCGTCGCAACCGGGCCAGACGATGCAAATCCATCGTCTCCTGCCACGATCCGTTGCAACTGCCGGTTCACTCTCGACGATATCAATCGGGATCAGAGCAAGTTGCACGAGAGCAAGTTGCTCTGGCCTGGGCCCGCGCAGCGCGTGTTTCGATTGATGAAACGCAACTTGCCGCGCGGCGAAACGCCGTCGATGTGGGAGCAATGCGCTCCGGCCTTGATTCCGAACGGTCTCGAAATCACTTCGCAGTTTCTCTCCAGATGTGAAGAGCAGATGTGAGAAATACGCGTGAATTTGCGGACAGCATCGATCTCGACCGAATCGCGGCTGCAGGACACTTTCAATGTCAAGAATCAACGTCAAGAAGTCGGAAATTGGAGAGAGGCCCGGGATGACACCTCATCAGGCATATCGGCGAACTTCGCAGTCCGGCTGGACCCGCATCGAGATGCTGCTGGCGATTTATGATGCCACCATTGAAACTCTGGACGCTGGAATCGAAGCGCTGCACAATCAGCGGGCAGCAGAATACCCCGCACTCCAGTTGCGGGCCTCTCAATTATGCCTGCTCCTCATCTCCGGGGTCGATGCCAATGCGGCTGGAGTGGCCGCCCACATTCGCGAGTTATGTCTCTTTTCCATTGACCAGATCGGCGACCCGGAAGTCGATCGCTGGGTCCATGCCCGCAATGTCATGACAACGCTGCGAGAAGGATTTCAAGGGGTCCGCGATGAAGGGATTCAACTGGAAGCCGCAGGCACCATCCCCAGCCTGACACAACATGACACCCAGACGCTTCTGCATGTTTAGAGCAAGTCGCTCTCGCCTGGGCCGGCGCAGCGTGCGTTTTCGATTAATGGAACACGACTTGCCGCTTGGCGGAGCGCGATTGATGCGGGAGTAATACGGTCTACCCCGAGCCTCGCTCATGTGCAGGCACGCACTTCGTGAAATGCTTTAGAACTCGCCCAGAATTTCTCCGTTACTCCGGGACCCCAATGCGCGCCAGGTCACCAGGCTGATGTTACTGGAGACATTTCTGACCGAACCATCCGCAAGCAAAGAATTCACAATCCCAATATGATGGCTGCGACTCGTCACCGCCGCCCAGGTGCTCATGTCGTACTGCTCCGCTTTCGACACATAATCCACATCGAAGAATGCGGTTGTGCCATCCGTACAGGACCCGCTGCAAGGCGTGCGTGTGTTCGGGCCCATCGTGGTCGTAAAACTATACTGAGGGGTTCGCCCTTCAACCCATTCGGAATGAGCGGTCGCCTTGGCCGTGGTGGCAGATCCGAGAAGCGTCCCCACCGCGGCGGCCGTGCCGGGAACGGTGGATGGATCGGAGGGATCGTTCCCTGTCTTGAGATAGGGTTGGAATGCTTTCACTTCCGAAAGCATCAGCGTGTTGCTCATGCCGTCTGTAAAATCTCTGGACGCCATGCAGACTCGTTGACAGAAAGCGCCTGTCCCATTACGTCCGTTCACAGCATCCCAGACCAGCCATTCTCCCGCATTGGCGGCATAACAAATAGGCCAGTTGGTCACTTCACCCGTCGTCGCATTGATCTTGGCATGGATCTCCGGATCGGAAGGGCAATGAAAGACGGGCACCTTGTTTTTAGAAACATTCGGCTGATCCCCATAGGGGAGTCCAAAGTTAATCAGGTTCGACAGATTCGCGCCGTCAATATAAGGGAGCAGTCGGGCCTGGGGCGAAAATGCACCGCCGGAACCTAAAGCCAGACCTCCCATGGGGAACTTCGTATAGACGTCATGATAATTATGAAACGCCAGCCCCAACTGCTTGAGATTATTTTTACATTGACTGCGTCGTGCCGCTTCGCGGGCCTGCTGCACTGCCGGCAGCAGCAATGCAATCAGCACTGCAATAATCGCGATGACAACCAACAACTCGATCAGCGTGAAACCTGTACGTTTCGAAACCATGGGAGGGAACCAGACAAGAGGAACGAAGCAGCGACTTTCCTGTGTGGCTGGCAACTTAAACCGGAGGCGGATTTGCAATCACGCACCAGATCGGTGAGTCTTGGCTGGCTGACAAGAAGTTCTGTGGGAAGGAAGCTCGAACAGATACACTGTGATCGAGACTCAGTCTTGATTGATATCCATCGCCAACCCCAATCGTCAATTTCACGCCCACATCTGGCCAAAAATGTAATTCTACATCCATGTTTCTTGTGGAGAGAAAGTTACCTTTTCTCTGAATTGGATGCCCAATGGTCCGTGCAGCGGACGCCAGGGCTTTCGCTTTTTTTGGCTTTGGCGTGAGTGGGGCGAGGTTCCTGCCGAGCTGCGAATCGGGGAACGCGTGATTTTGCTTGCGGCTCAGCAGGAACTTTGTCTCCCGAAATTTGCCCGGTTTGCATCAGGGCGAAAGCCCTGCAGCGGATGAGCACCACTTGAAAAACAAAATTCTGGTCGCCACGCACTCTACAATTGACATTGAGTCTCATGATCAACTAAGTTGCCTCCGTCGCCGCTGACATCAGCGTACGCGACTCTTTTTCAGGAAAGATCAGGCTGTGAATCAGGACTCATCACCACCGGAACCAGAATCTGTCCAGGCTGCACCGTCTCCTCACGAGGAGTCCGATCACGCTGCGCGCTGCATCGACTCCACAGATTTGCTGCAGAATCATCGTGAGATCACCATCCGGCATGGTGAAGAGATTTACCGGCTGCGGCTGACCAAAAGCGGTAAGCTGATTCTCCACAAATAGAGCAAGTTGGTCTGGTCTGGGTCCGTGCAGCGCGCGTTTCGACTGGTGAAACGCACTCGCTGTAGTGCGGGACGCGGTCTATGCGAGGCGAATGCGATCCAGAACTTTGTTCACTCTAAAATTCGGATAGACCTTCAACGTCAAATCCGACAACGAAGGACGTTTCGCGATCACGCACCCCAAAACCAAGCCGTAACACGGCACGACTTTGGATCAAGCAAACCCGCGAAGATCCAACTGGTCGCGACACAGTGATTGTTTCCGCTCCGTATTGTTTCCGCTTTATGGGGCGGTTTCACGGCCGCGGCGGCTTTGTTCCACAGACTGCTGCTGATAAATGGGAAGATGCCGGTAGTAGACTTCCAGCGTGAGAATCGCCAGACAGGTCATATAGTGACGGCCTCCGGTCGGACCATGTGGATCTCTGGGGACCCAACTTCCTTGGCTATGGCCTTCTTTGTCCTGACTTTGCACGAGCATTTCTCGCATCACTTCATTCCATTTTTTCCATTCTTCTCCTCCCCAGTGTCGCATCACCTGGGTGGCATAATAATTGTAATACATGTTATCCCGGGAGGGCCCCAGTTGACTCAAATGAGCCACGCCAACTTGCATGGCTGGCTGCGTTTTATCCCAACCCTGATACATTCGGCACAACAGGCCGACAGCCGTCATGGAAGGGGATTTACCGGGCGAGGTATAACCGTAGTACGCCCCATTTTCGAGTTGAACAGAGTCCAGAAATTTCTCCGCGAGCTTGCGAGACTTGGCAGAAACCGTAATTCGGGACATCCTGGCACTCGTTTGTGCCATCACCTGCCAGCCCACGACGGAGGTGTCTCCCTGTTCGTCACCCGGTTGATAACGCCAGCCGCCGTTCCTGGGATGCTGTGCGTCCACAATAAATTTAATCGCGTCCAGGGCGGCCTTGCCAACTTCTTTATCACGTGTCAGCCCGTGTAACTCGCATAACATGATGGCGGTGATGCCCTGGGTGTACATTCCAGAATTTCCACTGACAATCTGGCGGAAATCCCCTTTTTCCGAGGCCTTTTCCTTCTGGCTGAGAATGAATTCCAGCCCCCTGGCAACCTGTTCCTGATAGGCCCCTTTACGGTGCGTATGCCCCGCTCCAATAAAACAGAGGATGGCCATCGAGGTGGCCCCCACTGTGGCGTTGCCCAGATTCCCCGGGTGTGTGCAGGTCTCATCGCATTTCTTACCGGTATGGTTGAAACTCCAGCTGCCATTTTCCCGCTGATGCCGTTTCAACCATTCCAGGCCATCCGCCACTGCATGTTCGCTGCCGGCCGTTCCGCCAAAAGCCCGCGACATCACAGCCCGTCCCTGATCAGTGCGTCCGCCAAATTCTCCTTTGAGCGGTAAACTTTCCAGAAACTTGGACGCCTCCGCCGCCATCACCAGCTCTTTCAGATCCAGATCGATATCCAGAGTGGTCCCGGGGTCGTCCACGATCTTCTGTGCTGGAACAGAGATCGATTGCGGCACGTCAGACGGCATGACCTCCGGCAAGTGCGAAACGATCTCGAAATTCTGCATCGGATCAAAAGCTGGATCGTTCGCAACTTTGTTATCCGCGATCAGCAAAAATGCCGAGTCCTGTCGGGCGATGGGCAAGATGTAGAATGCCATCAGCAACAACAAAAACAGATGCAGCACTCCGCTGGTCAGATAGGCTCCCAGCTCATGCCGACGTTTCACCCACCAGGGGATGTCCGCGACCTCGTCAGATTGAACGACGGTTTCCGGCATGGGCGTAGGGAGACAGATGTATCGAGTCTATGGAGGTGAAGGTGCCTGAGCGCAGAGCCTGATCAGGCACCACAACATCAATCGCATTTGATATTTTGCCACACTTCAGGGAACCATTTCAATAGACAAATCGAGCAATGCCGCTCGCCGCGTAGAGAACCATGGTCCGCACGGCAATAATTCGTTTAGAGCATGTTGCTCTGGCCTGGGCCCGCGCAGCGTGCATTTCGACCGGTGAAAGGCAACTTGCCGCGTGGCGGAACGCGGCCGATGCGGGAGTAATGCGCTCTAAATAATGGCTTTCTGCAGCAAGCAGGACTTTCTGCAGAAAGTGGAAAGCGGCGCTTCGCTTCATCTTCGTCTTCGTGTGAAATTCGCTGCCAGATGATAATGTACCCGTTCCAGAGAACCGCTGCTGTCACCTTGATCTTAAAGGCCCGATTCGTCTCATGAAGATTGCCCTGGCTCAATTGAATCCAATCATCGGAGACCTTTCCGGGAACTGTCAGTTGATTGAACAGGCCGCCCAGATCGCGCGCGACCTGGGGGCCAGCCTGCTGGTCACTTCGGAACTCTGCCTGAGCGGATATCCTCCCCGGGATCTGCTCTTTCGAGCGGGCTTTGTGGACGATTGTCATCAGTCTCTGCTGCGGCTGGCTCAACATACGGATGATCATTTTGGCATGCTCGTCGGTCACCCCGGTCCGCAGGGATGTGCTCCAGGAATTCTCGCCAATTGTGTCAGCCTGCTATCAGCTGGAAAGATTCTGGCAACACGACAGAAAACATTGCTGCCGAACTATGACGTCTTCGACGAGAAACGCTATTTCCATCCTGGCCAGACCATTGCTCCAATTGAATTTCAGGGGCTGCGGCTGGGAGTTCATGTTTGTGAAGATGCCTGGTGGGAAGAATCCAACACTCTTTATCGCTGCCTGCCGGAAGATCTCTCCGACCCGGTCCAGGTGCTGGCAAATCAAGGGGCCGACCTGTTCATCAATCTCTCCGCCAGTCCTTATGAATTTGGAAAAATTCAACGTCGTCATGAACTGATTCGCCGGCATGTGCAGCACCATCATCGGCCATTTCTCTTCGTCAACCAGGTGGGCGGAAATGATGATCTGGTCTTCGACGGCAGCAGTTTTGCCATGAACGCCGTAGGGGAGTTGATTCAGACGCTGGCCAGCTTTCGCCCGGATCTCCAGTTGATCGATACAGATCTCCTTTCGAAATCCATTCCGGAACCGGCGACTCACCGGGAGCGGGAACTGTTGGAAGCGATCACACTGGGTTTGAAAGATTATATGCAGAAATGCGGATTTACGGATTGTGTTCTGGGCCTGTCGGGAGGCATCGATAGTGCATTGGCCGCCTGCATTGCTGCCCGCGCCATCGGCGGAGAGCGGGTTCATGGCATCCTCATGCCGAGCCGCTACAGCAGTCAGCACAGCCTTGATGATGCCCGCCTGCTGGCAGAAAATCTGGGTATGGACTGGACCGTCATTCCGATCGACAGTGTTCATGCTGCCTGTGAATCTCTCCCGGTTTTGCAGGGAGACCTGGCTCCTCAGCCTGCGGGACTGGCGGATCAGAACCTGCAGGCTCGAATTCGTGGAGCCATCGTGATGACGCGCAGTAATCGTCACAACTGGATCGCCCTGGCAACAGGTAATAAAAGCGAACTGGCTGTCGGATATTGTACCTTATATGGTGATATGTGTGGTGGCTTCGCTGTCCTTAGTGATCTCTATAAAGGGGACGTCTACGCCCTGTCACGATATCTCAATCTGGAAGCCGGACGAGAGATCATCCCTCAGCATGTGATCGACAAGCCGCCTAGTGCGGAGCTGGCTCCCAACCAGTTCGATCAGGACACCCTGCCCACATATCCCGTACTGGATGCCATTCTGCATGGGTTGATCGAAGAAGAACGTTCCCCGGCAGATCTGGCCCGCGAATTCCCCCCCGAGACGGTTGCCTGGGTGGTGAAGCGGCTGGACCGGAGCGAGTTCAAACGGGGTCAGATGGCCCCGGGGGTGAAGCTGTCTCAGCGGGCATTCGGCTCCGGCCGCAGAATGCCCATGGCTGCCCGCATAGAGCAAATTGCTCTATCCCGGGGCTGCGATGAAAGTGTCCGCACTGATTGATTGCTGGAGCTTGATTGCTGGAGCCCAGGTGGCAGCACCCGGCCGGATGGGGTGAATGCGCTCACGGGTTGCTTCCAGATCCTGACCAGCAGTTCAGGCGTCCATGGCCATCTGGGTCAAGTCATTGGAGAGTGCCAGAAAGTTCTTCCAGTCGGCGGGGGTGATGTGCCCATCATGCAGAGCGCTGGCTACCATGGCTCCGTCCACACGGCTCAGCGATAACTTGTGCAGATCGACGATAGATCGCACTCCTCCTCCAGTCCAGATCACCAGATCCGGCCAGCGGTTCTTGATGGAATGACATAAAGAAATTGTCGAGACGCCTCGATTGCTTCCCACCTGGGCAATATCCAGAACGATCAATTGGCGAACGCCAGCACGAATGGTGGCTGCTGCAACCTCCAGCGGGAAATGTCCCACTGCATCGGGGCCAATGCAGTCACCATTCATCAAGTCCAGGCTGAACAGAATCTTCTCCGGACCGAATTCTTGAATGAATTCCTGCATCGCGTCCAGTCGGGGCAGCGTTTCCAGCCCGACAACCACCTTTTGCACACCCAGTTCCAGCAACTTTCTCGCATTTTCCGGAGAACTGGTCCCGGCATCGATCGCCAGGGGGACATTGCATTTCACCAGTTCGCCGATCAGTTCATATTGCGGCTGCTGGTTCTCGATGCCGTCCAGATCCGCGAGATAAACACAACGCGGAGAAAACTGCTGGATTAATGCTTCAATTGTGGCCTGCGGCCCCGAGGAACTGATGAGCAGGCTGGTATTGGGCTGATAATTTCCCCGCTGACCCGCGTGTCCGCGAACCACCAGGCCGTGCCGGAGATCGAGAACGGGGATAAGGTCCATGATTCCTCCCGCATCACATGAATGGCAAGTCAGAGCAGATTACAGACAAACATGCCCGACGGGATTGTTGCCTTCAGACTGTCGACAATGCCGACCGACTTCTTTCTATTCTACATGCCGGACGCCGGTCAGGCTCGTGCAAACGGGGGATGAGAAAAACTTTCCCGGGGATTTCAGGCGGCTTTTCTGAGGTTGAAAGCCGGTTGAACCGGCTCCTTACCAGCAGCGATCTCATCGGCCCGTACCTGGAGTTCATCCATCTTTTGCTGCAGCTGCTGGCAATAGCCGGAGATCTCATCCCGGCGAATATTGGCGGGGATGAACATCGGTTCGCCTCCCAGCACATAAGTCGTCGTGAAAGGCAACGGAACCAGCAGATCTGTCCAGCGTCCCTGGGGTCGCCAGGCACGGCGGGCGGAACTGGCCACGGGCAGAATGGGTCGACCAGACTGAGACGCCAGGAAAATAATACCTGGCTTCACTTTTCGCCGCGGCCCGCGCGGACCATCAGTCGTGACAACGATGTGATGATTTTCAGCAGCTGTCACCAGTTGCCTGGCTGCGGTGGCTCCTCCGCTGCCCCCCTGCGAGCCACGAATTGGCTGAATCCCAATCACTTCCATCACTTCCGCCACATATTCCCCGTCTGCATGGCGACTGGTCAAGGCTGCGCTGTGCCGGACGCGACCGCAAAACAGCGCATTCAAAATTCCATCGTGCCACAGACAGTAAACATAACGTTGTGATCCGGAGTCTGCATAAGGGGACGTTTGCGGAGCGGATTCCACCACTCGGATGCGACAGGTGGCATACAAGCCTCGGCACAACAAGGAGAGCGCCCGCGCGACCAGGCGAATCAGGCTGCGGTTACGAAGTTTCACGGATTCCATTCCAGTTTGTACTATAAACGACTAAAGTTCTCTCGGCACAAGGGTTTTGGAGCACACGAATGACGTGAGTGGTGAATACAAAACTGGCCCACGCCGGACAGAATCAAGTGGAAGCTCTCCGTCTCGATCTGTTCACGAAAAACACAGCACGCCAAATCCATCTCCGAACAAAGCCCCTTGGTTCAAATGAAACCCCTTTGTTTATAAGAACCCCAAACAAAACCTGCAGCGAACTTGCTCGCGGAATGGAAACCTCCCTTATTCGGAAGGTTTTATTCGCGGCACTTAGAGTCTGTCCGGAAAGGTGCTTTGTCAGGCGAGATCGAGCGATTTGTGTTCTGACAAGGAAGCCGAAGCAGGCGAATTCCTAGAATTCGTCGATGCAGGCTGACGAAGTTCAGAACGCAAAA
>Ga0182738_1000855_pt1 | contig 40553 bp, 34 predicted proteins | sample eDN5th30CBELigMG_FD_128876 | JGI IMG/M metagenome (GOLD analysis project Ga0182738, IMG submission 128876) | Enriched Miracle-Growth compost microbial communities from Emeryville, California, USA - eDNA 5th pass 30_C BE-Lig MG (version 2)... ...
AAGACGAACAGGCCCCACATGCCGTAGATGATGGACGGGATGGCCGCCAGCATCTCGATGGCCGTGCCGAGCGGCCGGCGCAGCCAGGTGGGCGACAGCTCGGTCAGGAACATGGCGATGCCGAAGGACACCGGCACGGCCACCAGCAGCGCGATGAAGGAGGTCAGCAGCGTGCCGACCACCGGCACCAGCGCGCCGTAGACGTTGTTGACCGGATCCCAGTCGTTGGTCCACAGGAAGGCCAGGCCGTAGGCCGACAGGGTCTCCTTGGAGCCGTAGACGAGGGAAACGAGTATCGCCGCGAGCAGCGAGAACACGAGGAAAGCGAAGGTGCGCGTCAGATTCCTGAACAGCGCATCCATCAGCGCGTTGCGGTTTTGTCTCATGGGAGAGGGTGTGCCTGCGGTGACTGCATCCCCGATGGGGGAAATCGGCACATTATTATCCAATACCGCGCTCATGGATGGGCGTTCCTGGGGCTTGCGTACTACCGGGAATGAAACGCGGCGGCGGGCGTCTGCGCGCACCGCCGCCGCGCGTAAGGGCACTGCAGGCTGGAATCCGCCCGGTGCGCGCCGGCCCTGCTGCGGCCCGGCGCACGCCGTTGGGCGGCTTTCAGCTTACTTCCACACGGCCTGGCCGCCGGCCTTGATGTCCGACTTCCACACGGCGCGGATCTTGTCGGTGACTTCGTCCGGCAGGGGCACGTAGTCCAGGGCGGCAGCCGACTGCGCGCCGTTCTTCCAGGCCCAGTCGAAGAAGTCCAGCACGGCCTTGGCCTGGGCGGCGTTGTCCTGCTGCTTGTGGACCAGGATGAAGGTGGCGGCGGTCACGGGCCAGGAGTCGTCGCCCGGCTCGTTGGTCAGCACCACGCCCATGCCGGGCGCGCTGTTCCAGTCGGCGTTGGCGGCAGCGGCGGCGAAGGCCTTCTGCTCCGGCTGCACGAACTTGCCGGCCTGGTTGCGCAGTTGCGTCCACGCCAGCTTGTTCTGCTTGGCGTAGGCGTATTCCACGTAGCCGATGGAGTTCTTCAGCTGGCCGACGTAGGCGGCGACGCCTTCGTTGCCCTTGCCGCCCTGGCCCACCGGCCACTTGACGGCCTTGCCTTCACCGACCTTTTCCTTCCAGTCGGCCGAGACCTTGGACAGGTAGTTGGTCCAGCCGAAGGTCGTGCCCGAGCCGTCCGAGCGGTGCACCACGACGATGTCGGCGTTGGGCAGGGTCACGCCGTCGTTCAGCGAGGCGATGGCCTTGTCGTTCCACTTGGTGATCTTGCCCAGGAAGATGTCGGCCAGCACTTCGCCCGACAGCTTGAGCTGGCCGGGCTTGACGCCGTCGATGTTGACCACGGCCACCGTGCCGCCGATCACGGCCGGGAACTGCACCAGGCCGCTCTTTTCCAGGTCGTCGGCCTTCAGGGGGTCGTCCGAGGCGCCGAAGTCGACGGTCTTGGCCTTGATCTGCTGCTGGCCGCCGCCCGAGCCGATCGACTGGTAGTTGACTTCGTTGTTGGTCGCGGCCTTGTAGTCCGAGGCCCACTTGGCGTAGACCGGGTACGGGAACGAGGCGCCCGCGCCGGTGATGTTGGCGGCCTGGGCCGTCAACGCGGCGGCGCCGAACGCGGCGCCGACCGCCAGTTGCTTGAAAACTCGCTTGAACATTGCAGGTTCCTCTTTGCTCGTGATCTGTTGGTGGAGCAGGGATGAGACCCTTGCGGGCCAGTCCTGCGTCGCATCTTAGGGGGCCAACGTGACAGGATAGTGACAGTCACATTCAGCCTGCCGCAGGAGGGCCGCCCCTGCCGAGCAATACGTCCCCTATTTCCCCAGCCGCTCCATGAGCTGCTGGTGCAGGTTGAACGGCGGCCGGCGGCTGCGCACCCGGGCGTAGCCGCCGTCGGGCTGGGCCTGCCAGGCCAGCGCCGTGTCGCGCAGGGCCAGGGTGAAGGCCTCCTCGATGACCCGCTTCTTGAGCGCCTTGTCCAGCACCGGGAAGGCCAGCTCCACCCGGCGGAAGAAATTGCGGTCCATCCAGTCGGCCGAGGACAGGTAGACCGTTTCCTTGCCGCCGTCGTGGAAATAGAAGACCCGGGAGTGCTCCAGGAAGCGCCCGACGATGCTGCGCACCCGGATGTTCTCGGACAGCCCGGGCACCCCGGCGCGCAGCGCGCACACCCCGCGCACGATGAGATCCACGCGCACGCCGGCCTGGCTGGCCTTGTAGAGCTCCTCGATGATGCGCGGCTCCAGCAGGGAGTTCATCTTGGCCATGATGCGGGCCTTGCCTCCGGCGCGGGCGTTGCGCGCCTCGCCGCGCACCAGCGCCACCATGCTCTCGTGCAGGGTGAAGGGCGACTGCAGCAGCGTCTTCAGCGGCCGGCGCGCGCCCAGCCCGGTCAGCTGCGAGAACACCCGGTCCATGTCCTCGCACAGGCGCGGGTCGGCCGTCAGCAGGCCGAAGTCGGTGTACAGGCTGGCGGTGCGCGGATGGTAGTTGCCCGTGCCCAGGTGGCCGTAGCGGCGGATGCGGCCCTGCTCGCGGCGCAGCACCAGGGCCATCTTGGCGTGGGTCTTGTGCCCCACCACGCCGTAGACCACGTGCGCGCCCACCTCTTCCAGGCGGGCGGCCCAGTTGATGTTGGTCTGCTCGTCGAAGCGCGCCATCAGCTCCACCACCACGGTGACTTCCTTGCCGGCGCGCGCGGCCGCCAGCAGCAGGCGCATCAGCTCGGAATCCTCGCCTGTGCGGTAGATGGTCTGCTTGATGGCCACCACGTCCGGGTCCAGCGCCGCCGCGGTCAGGAAATCGATCACCGGCTGGAAGGACTGGTAGGGATGGTGCAGCAGCCGGTCGCCCGCGGCGATGGCCTCGAACAGGGCCGCCGGCCGGCCGCCCAGGTCGCCGAAGGGCGCGGGCATGGCGGCGCGGTATTCGGGAAACAGCAGGTCGGGGCGGTCGGCCACGCTGCACAGCTGCATCAGCCGGGCCAGGTTGACCGGGCCGTTGACGCGGTAGGTGTCGGCGTCCGACAGCGAGAACTCGCGCTGCAGGAAGGCCTCCAGGTCGGGCGGGGTGAGCTTGTCGATCTCCAGGCGCACGGCCGCGCCGAAGTTGCGCTGCGACAGTTCGCCCTGCAGCGCCAGGCGCAGATTGGTGACTTCTTCCTCGTCGACGAACAGGTCGCTGTTGCGCGTGACCCGCCACTGGTAGCAGCCCTGCATCTCCAGCCCGGGGAAGAGCTCGCCCACGAAGGCGCGCATCAGGGAGGTGAGCAGCACGTAGCCGTGCCGGTGGCCGGAGACCTCCGGCGGCATCTTCATCAGGCGCGGCAGCGCGCGCGGCGCCTGCACGATGGCGATGCTGGCCTTGCGGCCGAAGGCGTCTATGCCCGACAGCGGGACGATGAAGTTCAGGCTCTTGTTGTAGACCCGCGGGAAGGGATGGGCCGGGTCCAGCCCGATGGGCGTGAGCAGCGGCATCACGTCGCGGTGGAAGGTCTCCAGCGCCCATTGCTGCTGCGCCTCGTTCCATTCCGATGCATGGTGCAGCACGATGCCCTCGGCCTGCATGCCCGGCAGGATGTCGTCGTCGAGCAGCGCGTACTGGCGCGCCACCAGCGCGTGCGCGGCCTCGGCCACCCGGTCGAAGGCCTCGCCCGGGGTCAGGCCGTCCACCCCCACCAGCAGCGGGCTCTGGCGCAGCTGCTCCTTGAGGCTGGAGATGCGGATCTCGAAGAACTCGTCCAGGTTGGAGCTGACGATGCAGACATAGCGCAGCCGCTCCAGCAGCGGGGTGCGCGGGTCCTCGGCCATGGCCAGCACGCGTTCGTTGAATTTGAGCAGGGACAGTTCGCGGTTCAGGAACGGGGCTTGGGCCGGTGCAGGCGTGGACATGCTGCTGAATTCCTTGGGACTTTGGACGATAAGGCTTTTACTTCAGTGATGTGACGGTCCAATTACACCATGCCTATTTATAATTCGGCTTCGCCCCGCTCATACCCCTGCCCTGCATGGATCATCTCCTGGCCGCCGTCGATCTCGGTTCCAACAGCTTTCGCCTGTCCATCGGCCGCGTCGTCCTGCAGGACGGCGCCGCCCAGATCTACCAGATCGACCGCCTGAAGGAGACCGTGCGCCTGGCCGCCGGCCTGGACCAGGGCAAGCACCTGTCGGACGAGGCCATCGAGCGCGCCCTGGCCGTGCTGGAGCGCTTCGGCGAGCGCCTGCGCAGCTTCCACCCCAACCGCGTGCGGGCGGTGGCCACCAATACCTTCCGGGTGGCGCGCAACGCGGCCGATTTCCTGCCGCGCGCCGAGGCCGCCCTGGGCTTTCCCATCGAGATCATCGCCGGCCGCGAGGAAGCCCGCCTGATCTTCTCCGGCGTGGCGCACACCCTGCCGCCGGCGCCCGCCAAGCGGCTGGTGGTGGACATCGGCGGCGGCTCCACCGAGGTCATCATCGGCAAGGGCTTCGAGCCCACGCTGATGTCCTCGCTGTACATGGGCTGCGTCAGCTACAGCCGCCAGTTCTTCCCCGGCGGCGACGTCGACGCCCACAGCATGAAGCTGGCCGAGCTTGCCGCGCGGCGCGAGATCGAGGTCATCGCCCGCCAGTACCGCAAGACCGGCTGGAAGGAGGCCTACGGCTCGTCCGGCACGGCCAAGGCGCTGTACGCCATCATCACCGAATGCGGCTTCGCCGCCGACGGCATCACGCGCGGCGGCATGCAGCGGCTCAAGGAGCGCATCGTCCGCTCGGGCCGGGTCGTGCCGGCCGAGCTGCCCGGCATCAAGCTCGAGCGCGCCGACGTGCTGCCCGGCGGGCTGGCCATCATGATCGCCATCTTCGACGAGCTGGGCATAGAGATCATGCGCACCGGCGACGGCGCGCTGCGCCTGGGCGTGCTCTACGACCTGCTCGGCCGCGACGACCGGCACGACAAGCGCGACGAGACCGTGCGCCAGTTCATGAAGCGCTACCACGTCGACGCCGTCCAGGCGCAGCGCGTGCGCCAGGCGGCGCTGGCGCTGTTCGCCGACATGCCGGTGGACGAGGCCGAGCGCAGCGAGCTCGCGCTGGCGCTGGGCTGGGCGGCCGACCTGCACGAGATCGGCCTGACCATCGCCCACAACACCTACCACAAGCACACCGCCTACGTGCTGGAAAACGCCGACATGCCGGGCTTTTCGCGCGCCGACCAGGCGCTGCTGGCGGCGCTGGCGCTGGGCCACCAGGGCAAGCTGGGCAAGCTGGAGCCGCTGGTGCGCTCGCGCGGGCGCTGGATGGCCGTGCTGTGCCTGCGCCTGGCGGCGCTGCTGTTCCGCCGCCGCGAGGACCTGCCCGAGCTGCCGCTGTCGGTCTCGGTCAAGGGCGATTCCATCGTCGTGCGCGTCAGCCAGCCGTGGCTGGCCGAGCACCCGCTGACCGACTTCACGCTGCGCGCCGAAGAGGCCGAATGGCGCAAGGTGGGTTTTTCGTTCGACCTGCTGGAAGTGCAGCCGGCCAAGGCCAGGGGACGGTCGCCGGCCTAGCGGGCGCGGGCCGGGCGCATGCGTGCCGGACCCCGCGGCCCCGTCATTGCGTTCCGTCGTGCGCGGGCAGGCCGAAGTGGCGGCGGTAGCGCTCGTCCATGCTGCCCACGTCCAGCAGCATGGGGAAGTCGGCCGCGTTGAAGTCCGGGTCCCAGGCCGGCTCGCCACAGACGCGGGCGCCCAGCTTCAGGTAGCCCTTGATGAGCGGCGGCACCCGCGCGGGCAGCGTGCTGCACAGGCGCTCGACCGGGTAGCGGTGCAGCGGCTTCACCGACGGGCCCTCGCCCGACGGGACCTGGCCGGCCACGGTGCGCCAGACCTCGGCGGCGGTCACGCCGTCGTCGCGCAGGCTGACGCTGGCGCAGCCCAGCACATAGCGGTAGCCGCCGCGGCGCAGGACTTCCGACAGGCCGGACCACAGCAGCATGATGACCGCGCCGCTGCGGTAGTCGCGGTGCGTGCAGGAGCGGCCGAACTCGACGATCTGGCCGCGCAGCGCGCCCAGGCCGGACAGGTCGAACTCGGATTCGGAGTAATAGCCGCCGGCCAGGCGCGCTTTTTCGGGCGTGAGCACGCGGTAGGTGCCCACCACGCGGTCGGTGCCCAGCTCGCGCACCATCAGGTGCTCGCACCACTGGTCGAAGCGGTCGCGGTCCAGGCCGCTCTGGTCGGACGGGAAGACCGCGCCCATGTCCTCGGTGAAGACCTCGTAGCGCAATCTTTGTATCTGCTCGACTTCCTCGGCGCTGCGGGCGAGGCCCACCGCCAGGCCGGTCGGCCGGCCGGACGTCCACGGCGCTGCATGGGCGCCGGTTTCGATGCGGACTAGTTCGAGCATAGATGAGAACTCCTGGAGCGGACACTTAGTGTCGCTTCTCAACATTGCACGTATTTGAACAACAGATTACGTGATTGTGAAGTTTACGCTCCTTGCCCTCATCCGGGGCAGCGGCCGGGCCGGCCCGGGAGCCGCTGCCCGCGCGGGCCTGCGCGCGGGCGCCGCCCCAGGGGGAGGACGGCCCCGCCGCCCGCGCTCAGGCGGCCAGGCTGTCGGCCAGGCGCCGGGCGCTGGCCTCGGCCAGGGCCTCGTCCTCGGCCTCGGCCATGAGCCGCAGCTTGGGCTCGGTGCCCGAGGCGCGGATCAGCACGCGGCCGCGGCCGGCCAGCTCCTGCTCGACCTCGCGGCGGGCCGCGGCCAGGCCCGGGTGGGACCGCCAGTCCAGGCCCGGGGGCAGCGGCACGTTGATCATCTTCTGGGGATACATCTTCAGGTCGGCCACCCAGTCGGACAGCGTGGCGCCGTTGCGGCGCAGCGCGGTCATGACCTGCAGCGCGGCGATGATGCCGTCGCCCGTGGTGTGGCGGTCCAGGCAGATCAGGTGGCCCGAGCTTTCGCCGCCGTACAGCCAGTTGCGCGCCTGCATCTGCTCCAGCACGTAGCGGTCGCCCACGTTGGCGCGCTCGAAGCCCACGCCCAGCCTGCCCATCTGCCGCTCGAAGCCGTAGTTGGTCATCAGCGTGCCGACCACGCCGGCCACCGGCCCCGCGGCCATGCGCTCGCGCACGATGGCGTAGAGCAGTTCGTCGCCGTTGTAGATGCGGCCCGAGGCGTCGACCATTTGCAGGCGGTCGGCGTCGCCGTCCAGGGCCACGCCCAGGTCGGCGCCGCGCGACTGCACTTCGCGCGCGAGCTGTTCCGGGTACAGGGCGCCCACGCCCTCGTTGATGTTGAAGCCGTCGGGCTGCACGCCGATGGCGTGGACTTCCGCCCCCAGCTCGCGGAACACGTGCGGGGCGATGTGGTAGGCCGCGCCGTGCGCGCCGTCCACGACGATCTTCACCCCGTTCAGGTCCAGGTCGTTGGGGAAGGTGCTCTTGCAGAACTCGATGTAGCGGCCGGCGGCGTCCTCGAGCCGGCGCGCGCGCCCGAGCGCGTCCGAGCCCACGCAGCCCACCGGCTCGGCCAGCATGGCCTCGATGGCGCCTTCGGTCTCGTCGGGCAGCTTCATGCCCTGGGCCGAGAAGAACTTGATGCCGTTGTCCTGGTAGGGATTGTGCGAGGCGCTGATGACGATGCCGGCCACCAGCCGCAGCGTGCGGGTCAGGTAGGCCACGGCCGGGGTGGGCACGGGGCCGGCCAGCAGGGTGTCGATGCCCGCCGCCGACAGGCCGGCCTCCAGCGCCGATTCCAGCATGTAGCCGGACAGCCGGGTGTCCTTGCCGATCAGCACGCGCGGGCGCGAGCGCGACGCGTGTTCGCGCGCCAGCACGCGGCCGGCGGCATAGCCCAGGCGCAGGGCGAATTCGGCGTTGATGACGGGGCCGCCGACCTCGCCGCGCACGCCGTCGGTGCCGAAGTATTTGCGTTGGTTCATGTTCTTGGTGCCTTGCTGATTCGTCATTGCGGCAGGACGCCCTGCTCGGCCGCCTGCCAGACCTTCAGGGCGTCCACGGTATCGGCCACGTCGTGCACGCGCACGATGGAAGCGCCGCGCGCCACGCAGGCGAGCGCGGCGGCGATGCTGCCGGCCAGGCGGTCCTGCACCGGCCGGCCGGTGGCGTGGCCTATCATCGACTTGCGCGACACGCCCACCAGCAGCGGGTAGCTGGACACGCGCAGGCTGGCCAGCCTGCGCAGCAGCTGGTAATTGTGCTCGGGCGTCTTGCCGAAGCCGAAGCCCGGGTCCAGCACGATGCGGCGCGGCTCGACCCAGGCCGCGCGCAGGCGCTGCGCGCGGGCCCCCAGGAAGAGGCCGATCTCGCCCAGCAGGTCGGCATATTCGGGCGCGTCCTGCATGGTGCCGGGCTCGCCCTTCATGTGCATCACGCACAGCCCGCAGCGCGAGCCGGCCACGGCGTCGATCGCGCCCGGCTGGCGAAAGCCGTAGATGTCGTTGATCATGTCGGCGCCGGCGTCCAGCACGGCCTTCATGACCTCGGGCTTGAAGGTATCCACCGATACCGGCACGCCGCAGTCGCGCAGGCCTTCCACCACCGGCAGCACGCGCCGCAGCTCCTCGTCGGCGGAAACCGCCGGCGCACCGGGGCGGGTCGATTCGCCGCCCAGGTCCAGGATGTGCGCGCCGTCGCGCTGCAGGCGCAGGCCGTGGGCGATCGCCGCGTCGGGGTCGAAGTGGTCGCCGCCGTCGGAGAAGGAATCGGGGGTGACGTTGACGATGCCCATCACCAGCGGGCGCTCGAGGTCGAACTCGTAGCGCCCGCACAGAAACGTATTCGCCATGGGTAATGCGCTGCGCCGATGCTGCCGGACGGCGGGATCAGACCGGGGCGGTGGCGCCGCTGCCGGCCACGCCGGCGCCCGGGGCCGCGGGCGCATCCGGCGCGTCCGACGGACCCTGCGGGGTCTTGGGCGGGCGCGGCGGGCGGCCGTTGACGATGTCGTCGATCTGGTCGGCGTCTATGGTTTCCCATTCGAGCAGGGCCGCGGTCATGGCCTCGACCTTGTCGCGGTTGTCTTCCAGGATCTTGCGCGCCACGCCGTACTGCTCGTCGATGATGCGGCGGATCGAGGAATCGACCTTCTGCATGGTCGCTTCCGAGACGTGCGTGGTCTTGGTCACGCTGCGGCCCAGGAAGACCTCGCCTTCGTTCTCGGCGTAGACCATGGGGCCCAGCTCGTCGGTCATGCCGTAGCGGGTGACGATGTCGCGGGCGATGGCCGTGGCGCGCTCGAAGTCGTTGGAGGCGCCGGTGGTCATCTGGTTCATGAAGAGCTCTTCGGCGATCCGGCCGCCGAACAGCACCGCGATGGTGTTGAGCAGGCGCTCCTTGTCCATGCTGTAGCGGTCGCTTTCCGGCAGCTGCATGGTCACGCCCAGCGCGCGGCCGCGCGGGATGATGGTGACCTTGTGCACCGGATCGGTCTTGGGCAGCATGCGCGCGACGATGGCGTGGCCGGACTCGTGGTAGGCGGTGTTCTTGCGCTCTTCCTCGGGCATGACGATGGAGCGGCGCTCCGCGCCCATGATGATCTTGTCCTTGGCCTTCTCGAAGTCGGACATGTCCACCGTGCGGCCGTTGCGGCGCGCGGCGAACAGCGCCGCCTCGTTGACCAGGTTGGCCAGGTCCGCGCCGGAGAAGCCCGGCGTGCCGCGCGCCAGCACCGTGGCGTCCACGTTGGTGGCCAGCGGCACCTTGCGCATGTGCACCTTGAGGATCTGCTCGCGGCCGCGGATGTCGGGCAGCGGCACCACCACCTGGCGGTCGAAGCGGCCCGGGCGCAGCAGCGCCGGGTCGAGCACGTCGGGCCGGTTGGTGGCGGCGATCACGATCACGCCCTGGCCGGACTCGAAGCCGTCCATTTCGACCAGCATCTGGTTCAGGGTCTGCTCGCGCTCGTCGTTGCCGCCGCCCAGGCCCGCGCCGCGCTGGCGGCCGACCGCGTCGATCTCGTCGATGAAGATGATGCAGGGGGCGTGCTTCTTGGCGTTCTCGAACATGTCGCGCACGCGGGCCGCGCCCACGCCGACGAACATTTCGACGAAGTCCGAGCCCGAGATGCTGAAGAACGGCACCTTGGCCTCGCCGGCGATGGCCTTGGCCAGCAGCGTCTTGCCGGTGCCGGGCGAGCCCACCATCAGCACGCCGCGCGGGATGCGCCCGCCCAGCTTCTGGAACTTGCTCGGGTCGCGCAGGAAGTCGACCAGCTCCTGGACGTCTTCCTTGGCCTCGTCGCAGCCGGCCACGTCGGCGAAGGTGAGCTGGTTGGTGCTCTCGTCGAGCATGCGCGCGCGCGACTTGCCGAAGCTGAACGCGCCGCCGCGCCCGCCGCCCTGCATCTGGCGCATGAAGAAGATCCACACGCCGATCAAGAGCAGCATCGGGAACCAGGACACGAAGATGCTCATCAGCAGCGACGGCTCTTCGCGCGCCTTGCCCGAGACCTGCACGCCGTACTTCATGAGGTCGGAGACCATCCACAGGTCGCCCGGCGAGGTCAGGCTGTAGGGGCGCCCGCCGTCGGGCGTGACGTAGAGCACGTCGCCCTGCACGTCGACCTTGCGGATGCGGCCGTTCTTGGCGTCGTCCATGAACTGGGTGTAGCTCACGCCGTCCTGGGGCTGGGCACGGCCGTCGAACTGCTTGAATACCGTGAACAGCACCAGCGCGATCACCATCCAGACCGCAACTTTGGAAAATGAATTGTTCAAGGTCGATCTCCTGCGTGTGATGCCGACCGGCGGCGCGCCCCGCGTGCAGGACACAGCCAAATCATTGTGTCAATGGGCGATTTTACCCTTTCGGCGGCCCGCCTGCTGCGCGCCGCCCGCTAGGGTTGTTTCAGACTTCGACCCACCAGGAAGGTTTCGGCCGACTTGTCCCGCGAGGCCTTGGGCTTGCGCTCCACCACCCGGACGAAGCGCTGCTTGAAGGCCTGCACGATCTGGGAGAACCCGCTGCCGTGGAAGGCCTTGACCACCAGGGCCCCGTCGGGCTTGAGATGGGCTTCGGCGAATTCCAGCGCCAGCTCGCAGACGTGCTGTATGCGGGCGGCGTCGGCCACGCCCACCCCGGACAGATTGGGCGCCATGTCGGAAATTACAAGGTCCACCGGACGGCCTTCGAGCCGGGCCTCGAGCTGGCGCAGCACCTCGTCCTCGCGGAAGTCGCCCTGCAGGAACTCCACCCCGGCGATGGGCTCCATGGGCAGCAGGTCCAGGGCGAGGATGCGCCCGTCCACCGTGCCGCCCGGCCCGGCCAGGCGCTCGCGCACCACCTGCGACCAGCTGCCGGGCGCCGCGCCCAGGTCCACCACCACGTCGCCGCGGGAGAGCAGTTTCTCGGTATCCAGGATCTCGGTAAGCTTGAAGGCCGCGCGCGCGCGGTAGCCTTTCTGCTGCGCCATCCTGACGTAGGGATCGTTGATGTGGTCGCGGATCCAGTTCTTGGAAAATTTCTTCTTGGCCATTCTCGTACAATCCGGCCCATCATGCCGAGCCTAGCAATTACACCCCAGAAGCGCACCGCGCTGCGCGCCGCCGCCCATCCCCTGCGCCCGGTCGTCCTGATCGGCGAGCGCGGGCTGACCGACGCCGTCCTGAAGGAAATCGACCGCGCGCTGACCGCGCACGGCCTGATCAAGGTGCGCGCCGGCGGCGAAGACCGCGACGCGCGCGAAGCCATGCTGGCGTCCGTCTGCGAGGCCCTGTCCTGCGCGCCGGTGCATCACCTGGGGAAAACCCTGATTCTGTACCGGCCCACCGAGGCCGAGGAGCGCGCCGCCCAGGCCGCCGCCCGCCCCCCGCGCCTGCGCGCGCCGGGCGAGCCGCACACGCCCAAGAAGCTCGCCGCGCAGGGCAAGAAGCTGGCCAAGCCGTCGCGCCGCGCTGCCCGCCGCGACGACGACGAGGCCGCCCCCGCACCGCGCCCGCTGCGCGCCGAAGCCGCGCGCCCGGCCCGGCCCGGCAACCGCCCGGCGGCGCGCAAGGCCGGCGGCCTGGGCAGCGGCGCCCGCCGCACCGGCAGCGCGCTCACGCTGCGCGCCGGCGCCCGCCCCAGCCGCGCCCCGCGCAAGGCGGCCACTGGGGCGCGCACGGGCCGCGGCGGAAAAAAATAGCAAGGACTTGCAAGTCGGTCGCGGTGGTCGATCAAGGCGGCAGGCAAGGCGGCAGGCCTGCCAGGCTGCCGCCGGCCGCATTCGCCGCCGGCGGGACAGCCGGCCCCGCGCCACCTACTTGTAGCTGACGCCCAGGATTTCGTATTCGCGCACGCCGGACGGGGCGTGCACTTCCACCACGTCGCCCTCGCTCTTGCCGATCAGGGCGCGCGCCACCGGGCTGGAAACCGAAATGCGGTTGGAGCGGATGTCGGCCTCGACGTCGCCGACGATCTGGTAGACCAGCTTTTCGCCGGAGGCCAGGTCCTCGATCTCCACGGTGGAGCCGAACACGGCGCGGCCGTCGGCGTCCAGCTCGGCCGGGTCGATGATCTGGGCGTTGGACAGCGTGCCCTCGAGCTCGCTGATCCGTCCCTCGATGAAGCCCTGGCGCTCGCGCGCGGCATCGTACTCGGCATTCTCCGACAGGTCTCCCTGGGCCCGCGCCTCGGCGATCGAGGCGATCACGGCCGGTCGCTCCACGGTCTTCAGACGGTGCAGTTCTTCCTGCAATCGTTCGGCGCCCTGCGCCGTCAGCGGAATGGCGGACATATTCTTTTCCTAACGAGAAAGTGCGAAACGCTCCCCAAGGGAGCGTTTCCAGCGAGCCGGAATCTCCTGCGCTGGCGCGGCGCCCGCTGCGGCCGGGGCCCGGCACCGGCGGTATGCGCGCGACGCGCGGCTGGAACCGCCCCTGCCCCGCGATCAGGGTTCAGGCGGTTGCCCGGCTCAAAACAAAACCCCGGCTCGGAATGGAACCGGGGCGATCGATGACTGCATTGTGGTCAATCTTGCGGGGAATTGCAAGCCGGCGGGTCAAGGCCCTCCCCCGGCCCGCAGCGGTGCGCCCGGCAGCCCAGCGGGGCGCTGCCGGCCCCCGGCTACCAGGAATAGCTCGCCGTCAGCGTGGCCGCGCGGGGGCTGCCGTACCAGCACAGGGTGGTGTTGCAGGTATTGAGATATTTCCTGTCGAACAGATTGGTGACGTTGAGCACCAGGCGCCACTTGTCGATGCGATAGCTGGCCATGGCGTCGAAGACGGTCCGGCTGCCGGTCCTGTAGCTGTTGTCGGCGTTGTAGGAGCCGCTGGCGTAGCGCGCGCCCAGGCCCACCGCCAGGCCGTCGGCGAACCCGCCGGCGATGGCGTAGTCCACCCACAGCGAGGCCATGCGCTCGGGCATGTCGGCCAGCTTCAGGCCGACCTCGCCGGGCGTGTTGCTGCGGGTGATCTCCGGGCGGATGAAGGTGAGCGAGCCGCGCATGCGCAGGCGCGCGCCCAGGGCGGCGGCGCCTTCGAGCTCGACGCCGCGCGAGCGCACCTCGCCGGTCTGCACCAGCCCGCCCGGGTGGTTGGCCTGGTCCGGGTCGGGCGTGGTGATGTCCTGCTGGGTCAGCTCGTAGGCGGCCAGGGTGACCAGCGCGTCGCTGCCGGGCGGCTGGTACTTCACGCCCACCTCGTATTGCCGGGCCTTGGTCGGCTTGAACGGCGTGCCGTCGAAATAGGTGTCGGCGTTGGGCATGAAGGCGGTGGCGTAGCTCGCGTAGGGCGCCAGGCCGTTGTCGAACAGATAGGTCAGGCCGGCGCGCCCGGTGAAGACGGTGTCCTTGAGCGTGGCCGACGGCGCGAAGGCGGTCGCCCCGACGCTGGACCGGGCCCAGTCCTCGCGCCCGCCCAGGGTCAGCACCCAGCGGCCGGCGAACTTGCTCTGCTGCTGGAAGTAGGCGCCCACCTGCTCGGTCGCGGTGCGCGGGCCGACGCTGACGTTGGGCGTGGCCAGGCCGCCCTGCCCGTACACCGGGCGGTAGAGGTCCAGGTCAGGCGCCGGGCCGGTATGGCGGGTGGACTGGTAGCGGCTCTTGCCGTAGTCGAAGCCGACCACGGTGACGTGCCGGGAACCGCCCAGGCTCCAGTCGGCCTGCAGGCTGTTGTCGAAGACGTAGGTCTCGGAATCGTCGTGCCGGCGTATGGTGCCGCGCGTGATCGTGTGGCCGTCGCCGAGCAGCAGGCCCGGGTAGACGTAGCCGTAGTCCAGCGTCGATCGGGCGTAGCGCAAGCTCTGCCGGTACTTCAGCGCGCCGTTGAAGGCGTGGTCGAGGATGTAGCCGGCGCTCTTGCCCACCGTGTCCCAGTAGTTGACGTCGGGATCGCCCAGGTAGCGGCTGCGCGGGATGGCCGTGCCCAGGTTCACGGTCGTGCCGCCCGAGTAGTAGCTGGCGTGGCTGTCCTGGTAGCTGGCCAGCAGGGTCAGGCTGGTGCGCGCCGACGGCTTCCAGGTCAGGGCGGGCGCCAGGAACAGGCGGTCGTCCTTGCCGTCGTCCACGAAGGTGCCGCTGTCGCGCGCCAGGGCGGTCACCCGGTAGAGCAGGCTGCCGTCCTCGTTCAGGGCGCCGGAATGGTCGGTGGCGAGCTGCTTGCGGTCGTGCGAGCCGTAGGCGGCCTCGATCTCGTGCAGGGGCTCGGCGGTGGGCCGCTTGGTGACGAGGTTGATCACGCCGCTGGGGCCGGACTGCCCGTACAGCGACGAGGACGGGCCTTTCAGGATCTCGACCCGCTCGAAGGCGTAGGGCTCGCTGGGGGCGTCGAAGATGTTGTACTTCAGGCGCATGCCGTCCTGCAGCAGGCCGCTGGAATCCAGCGTGAAGCCGCGCACGGTGAAGGCGTCGTAGGCGTCGCCGGTGCCGTTGATGTAGGCGGCCGTGCCGACGCCGGCGGTGTAGCGCAGCGCGTCGGCCAGGTTGACCGTGCCCTGCTCGGCCATCGCCTGGCGGGTGACCACCGAGACCGACTGCGGGATCTCGACGATGGGCGTGTCGGTGCGGCTGGCCGTGGCGCTGCGCAGGGCGGCATAGCCCGGCACCGGCCCCCAGGCGGACTCGGGCAGGGCGCCGGTGACCGTCACTTCCGGCAGCGTGGTCACGCCGCCGGCCGACGGCTCGGGGCGCAGCACGTAGGCGTCCCGGCCGGTCGGCACCGCCGCGTAGCCGCTGCCCGACAGCAGGCGGGCGAGCCCGGCCGGCACCGAGAAATCGCCCTGCAGGCCGGGGCTGGACTTGCCCTCGGTCATGGCGCCCATGCCGCCCAGGTAGATGCCGGACTGCTGGGCGAAGCGGTTCAGCGCCTCGGCCAGGGGGCCCGGCGCGATGCTGTAGCTGCGCACGGCGGGCGCCTGCGGGTCGGGCTGGGCCTGGGCCCGGACGTGCGGGGCGGCCGCCAGGGCCAGCAGCGCGGCCAGGCAGGCCTGGCGCAGCAGCGTTCGGGGCGAGCCGGGCGACGCGGACGATCCGGACGATCCGGACGATCCGGACGACCGGGACGGCTGGGACGGCCGGGATGGAAAGGACGGGAATGGGCGTGGGGTGTTGGACGGCACGTCGCAGCTCCTGGGCGATTCGATGACAGAATGGACATTCATCCTGTGAATCGGCCAGGCGCGGAAAAAGGGGAACCCCCTCGCGGCGGAATCGCCCGCCGCCATCCGGGACGCCCGTCCGGCGTCCAGGCCTATTTCGCCTGGATGGTGACCCACCAGGGCAGCGTGCGGTGCACCCGCACCGGCAGCGCCTCCTGCAGGATCGCCAGGGCGCGGTCGGGGTCGCGGGCGGGATAGGCGCCGATGACGCGCAGGCCGGCGACCTCGTCGGCCACGCCCAGGTGGCCGCGGCGGTAGCGCGAGAGCTCGCCGGCCAGTTCGGCCAGCGTGACGTTGTTGGCCAGGATCAGCCCCTGCGCCCAGCTTTCGCGTGCGGGATCGGCCGGGCCCGGCGCCGAGATGCCGTCGGCCGTGAAGCCGGCCTGGCTGCCCGCGGCGACGACCCGGGCCTGGCCGCCGGCCGCGGTGCGGATCTCCACCGCGCCTTCGTAGACCGCGACCCGGGTGCCAGCCGGGTCGGAGCGGACGCTGAAGCGGGTGCCCAGGGCGCGCAGGCTGCCCTGGCCGGTCTCCACCACGAAGTCCCGGCCGGCGTCGTGCGCCGTCTGGACGAGGATTTCGCCTGCCGCCAGGCGCAGCCGCCGCAGGCTGCGGCCGTAGTCGACGTCCAGGGCGCTGGCGGTGTTGAGCCAGACCTGGGTGCCGTCGGACAGCACGATGCGGCGGATTTCCCCCACGCCGGTCCGGTGGTCGGCGGTCCAGGCCGCCCAGGCCTCGGGCAGCGGCGTCGTCCGCCAGGCGCCGGCCAGGCCCACGCCGGCCGCCGCGGCCGCCACGCCCAGCACGGCGCGCCGCGGCAGGCGCCTGCGGGCCGCCCGCAGGCCGGCCGCGGCGGCATCCGGGTCGCCGCCCTGCAGCGGCTCGAAGCGCCGGCCCACGGCCTCCACGTACTGCCAGGCGCTGCGGTGCTCCGGCCGCTGCGCCAGCCAGTCGCGCCACTGCGCGCGGTCGTCCTCGGTCGCGCTTTCGTCGCGCAGGCAGGCATACCAGCGGGCGGCCTGCTCCAGGCTGGGGAAATCAGCCGGCGCCGACGGCGTCATCGCCCGCCTCGGCCAGCATGCAGTGCAGCATGGCCTGCGCCATGTATTTCTTGACCATGCGCTCGGAAACGCCCAGCCGGACGGCGATCTCGCGGTAGGTCATGCCGTAGGCCTGGGCCATCAGGAAGGCGTTGGCGGCCTTTTCGGGCAGGCGGCGCAGCATGTCGCCGATCCGGCACAGCGTTTCCACCACGATGGCCCGCTGCTCGGGCGAGGGCTCGACCGGGCAGGGCTGGGCGGCCATGGCGTCGCGCCAGGCCTGCTCGACCTCGCGGCGGCGCCACAGGTCTATGCATAGCCCGCGCGCCACCGTGCTGAGATAGGCGCGCGCGCCCTCGAAGGAATCGAACTGGCGCGGCTTGTGCAGCAGCCGCATGAAGGCGTCGTGCGCCAGGTCGGCGGCGTCGAAGCTGTCGCCCAGCCGGCGACGCAGCAGGCTCTGCAGCCAGCCGTGGTGGTCCCCGTAGAGGGTTTCTATGCCGGAGGGCGGCACGAGGTCTCGCGCAGGCACGATGCGACGGGCGCGGCAAGGCGCAAATGAAAATAAGAAACGATCTTGATTATTCTGTAATTGATCGCCTTTGGCAATCGGCTGCGGCTGCGGCAAGCCGGGAGGCAAACCTCGCCTCCCCCTGGCTTGCGGCTTTTTTCCGGCTCGGGAAGCGGCCGTTCCCCCCTTGACTGTGCGAGTTCAATAAGCCGTTGCAACTGCCGGCCTAGGAGATTGCGTGCGCCGGCTCCACCCGGCTCACGCCAAGCTGGCGCGCAGCCTCGGCCACGGTGAGCCCCAGCGCCGGGAGCACATCCTCGCGTAGCGTCTCGCCAGGATGGGGGGGGTTGTACATATGCATCGCGCTCTCCTAGTGGTAGTCCTGGTAGCCCACCAGAATGGCGTCCTGGCCATCGAAGGTGAATGTCAGGCGCCAGTTTCCATTGACCCAGACAGATCAATGGCCTTTTAGCTCGCGCCCTGTCAGGGGATGCAGGTTCCCACCTGGCAGATCCATGTCTTCAGGCCCCGCCGCATCGTTGAGATTATGCCAAGGGGACGTGCGTTCCAGGACGGCAAGTATGCCTTCCGGCCTTACCTGGACGCGAGGCTGGCCGGGACAATAAGATCCCCCGGCCCCAGTTCCATAGACGTCGCGCAGTGATCCGGCGTGAGCCGCAGTTCGGTATCGACGCCCATTCGGAAATGCCGAACATCGCTGCAACTTCGCGGCGATCTCGCTGTTCGACGCCGGCGGCCAGGCATTGGGTCAGCATGGCGGCAGAGGGCTGGAAAGCGGCGAACCCAACCCACGCTGACATGCACGGCTATTGCTCCACGCCACCGAACGTGCTAATTTTGACCAGTCATATCGACCAGGTAATTTGTAATGCGTGAAATTCAATCCTCCGAAGCCAAGGCTCATCTCACCCAATTGCTGAGCGCGGTGGAGCGTGGGGAAAGCTTCACCATCACCCGACACGGCCAGCCCGTGGCCCAGCTCGTGCCCGTGGCCGACCGCCGCCGCATGGCCGTCAGACAGACCTTGCGGCAGATCGATGCCCTGCGCCAGACGATGCCCGGCTTGTCCGTGGAAGAAATACTGTCGGCCAGGCATGAGGGGCACCGCTACTGATGGCCTTCGTCGTCGATGCTTCCATCGCCGCCACCTGGCTGCTGCCAGGCGAAACATCCGCTGCCGCGGCTGCGGCCTATGCGCGATTGCCCGACGAAGATGCCCTGGCGCCCGGCCTGTGGTGGTTCGAAATGCGCAATATCCTCCTTTCCAGCGAACGGCGCGGACGCCTGGAGGCCGCCAGCAGCAATAAGGCCCTGGCCCTGCTGGCAAACCTGCCGATCCAGATCGACCATGCTGCCGACAGCGCCAGCGTCATGGCACTGGCGCGCAAGCACGGCCTGACGGCCTACGACGCCGCCTACCTGGAATTGGCCCTGCGCGCCGCGTTGCCCCTGGCCACGCTGGACAAGGCCCTGGCCCGCGCCGCCCAGGCCGAAGGCGTGCAACTCATCGACGGCAACTGACAAGCGGCGCCCGGCTACACGCCGACCGCGCCCACCTCCAGCGTCCATAAAGGCGGCAGGCGCGCGAAGGGTTCGGCGGTATGGGCGATCGCCGTGGCCTCGTGGCGGCCAAACACGCCCATCTTGTCGTAGGCCGCCTTGGCATGCGCCTTGACGGTGTCGATGCCGACATCGAGGATGGCCGCGATCTGCTCGTTCGACCGGCCGTGGGCGATCCATGCCACGACTTCGCGCTGGCGCGCGGTCAGCTCGGGGAAGGCGTAGCGCAAGCGCTCGGCGGCGGGCAGCCGCGTCAGCGTGCGCTCCTGCGCCTGCCGGTAGCAGCGCAGCACATGGCTGCGGTAGGCCTGCATGGCGTCGCGCTGGCCGTCGCTGAATGCCGCCCGGCCCAGCACGCGATGCGCCGTGATCGACACCACATAGCCGTTGTGCGGCATGACCACGCGCAGTTGCCGATGCGCGCGCGCGGGCAGATAGGCTTCCTTTGCGATGGGCAGGGCGAAGAACTCTTCGTCGCTGAAGAAATCCGACTCGCGCAGCGCCCGCTCGCCGAAGAAATCCGGCAAGCCCATCCAGAACGGATGGCTGTGCATATGGCGGGCGAAACCCTGCGCCGCCCGCATGCGGGCTTCCGGATCGTCTTCCACCGAGACCAGCATGCGAAAGGCGTTCGAGGGGTTGTGGAACTCCGCGTAGCTCACCACGTCGGCGTCCGTCAGCCGCGCCACGGTGTCGAACAGGACCTGCGGCAGCGTCTGCAGAGTCGGCTCGGCTTCGTAGAGCCGCACGGTCTCCTCCAGCAAGGCCGGGGTGGGCGTATTACCCGCGCGGGTAATGGTGTCGTCGGGTCGCCGCATCTAGACTCCTTGTCTTCTTGCCGGATTGCCGCCGGCCGCTTCCAACCGGATTTTCAGCGAAACGAACGCCAGGCGCCATCGCGATTTCATGATGGCGCTGGCGCGATGCTGCCTAGCGACAGGGAAATCATCAGCATGAACCGCACCCATCGTCCTGTTCTCAACCCAGCCCCGGGCCTGCGGCAGGCGGTGGCGGGAATCGCCAGAAGCATGGGCAAAGGCGCGCGAAGAAGCGTCATCGCGACCGCGCTTGCCGCCATCGTTCCGACGGCCTGGGCGGACAATCTGCTGGTGGGAACGGGGGGAGCCGGCGGGCACGCCTTCGGTCCGGACGGCGGCGCGGGCGGCATCAACGGCGGCAATGGCGGCAGGGGATACAACCTCGAAGGCGGAGGCGGCGGCGGCATCACCGGAGCGACGACGACGCTTCCCAGCCCTGCCAGCATCGACACGGACGAGACCTACGATTACGTCGTGATCGGCGGCGGAGGCGGCGGCGGCGCTTCCGGCAATGCCGGCACGCCAGCCGACTATCCGGACCTCAATGGCACCACCGGCGGCGCCGGCGAACTCGGCGTCGGCAGCGGCGCCACGCTGACCGTCAACAACGACTTGCGCATCGGCGGCTTCGGCGGCGGCGCAGGCGGCGGCGGGATGGAATACGGCCAAGGCGGCAGCGGCGGCAACGGCGGCGCAGGCACGCTCACACTGGACGGTGCGTCGACCGTCACGGTAACGGGCCAAACCATCATCGGTGGTGGCGGCGGCAGCGGCGGGCCGGCCAGTTCGTCGGGGATCCCGGGCCGCGGCGGGGCGGGCACGCTCAATCTCGGCGGCGGCAGCACGCTGAATGCGAACGGCGGCCTCGTCATCGGCGGCGGCAGCGTGCTCAACATCGGCAATGCCACGGCCGACGGCGCGACCGGCGGCACGCTTGCCGGGCTGGCCAGTCTGACGAACGGCGGCGCGATCAATTTCAACCAGTCGGACGCCTCCTATACCTTCGGCATCGCCATTGCCGGCAATGGCGCCGTCACGCAGAACGGCAGCGGCACGACCGTCCTGACCGGCGCCAGCACCTACAGCGGCGGCACGACGATCTCCGCCGGCACGCTGCAGATCGGCGCCGACGACAATCTCGGCGACGCGGCGGGCGCGCTCGCCATCGACGGCGGCGCGCTGCGGACCACGGCAAGCCTCGCCATGGACCGCGCCACCACCCTGGGCGCAGGCGGCGGCACCTTCAGCGTGGACGCCGGCACGACGCTGACGCATGACGGCGCGATCGGCGGCTCGGGCCCGCTGGCCAAGACCGGCGCGGGGACGCTGGCGCTGACCGGCGCGAATACTTATCTCGGCGGCACGACGATTTCCGCCGGCACGCTGCGGATCGGCGCCGACGACAATCTCGGCGACGCGACGGGCGCGCTGGCCATCGCCGGCGGCGCCACGCTGCAAGCCACCGCCGACCTCGCCACGAGCCGCACCACCACCCTGGGCACGGGCAACGGCACCTTCGACGTGGACGGCGGGACGACGCTCACGCACCGGGGAGCGGTCTCCGGCACGGGCACCCTGGCCAAGGCCGGCGCGGGAACCCTGAGGCTCACCGGCGCAAGCACGCACACGGGCGGCACGACGGTTTCCAACGGCACCCTGGCGGTGGACGGCGGCAGCATCAGCCATGGCCTGAATGGCCTGTCGGTGAGCCCCTTCGCCGGCGACACCGGCACCTTGGTCGTCCAGGCGGGCGGCAGCGTCGGCAATCTGAACGCCATCATCGCCAATTCGGGCGGCAGCATCGGCACGGCGACGGTGACCGGCGCGGGCAGCACCTGGACGAGCAATTCGCTCACCGTCGGCTGGTTCGGCAACGGCGCCCTGGACATCGCGGACGGCGGCCAGGTCACCGCCGCCATCACCGCGCTGGGCTGGGGCGCGGGCGGCACGGGCCTGCTGCGCCTGGACGACGGCGGCGTGCTGGAAACCGCGTCCGTGGCGAAAGGCGGCGGCGCGGCCACGCTTTTCTTCAGCGGCGGCACGCTGCGCGCCAACGGCGACAACAACGATTTCCTGGGCAACTTCGCGGCGGGCGACGTGACGCTGGAGGCGGGCGGCGGCACGTTCGACAGCAATGGCCACGACATCGCCGTCGCCGCGCCGCTGTCCGGCCCGGGCGGGCTGGCCAAGACCGGCGAAGGCACGCTGACGCTTTCGGGCACCAATAGCTACGCGGGCGGCACGACGGTATCGGCGGGGACGCTGGTCGTCAACGGCAGCAGCACCGGCGGCGGCGCAGCCACCGTCTCCAACGGACGCTTCATCGTGGGCGAGAACGCCGCACACGGCGGCGCCAGCTATGCAGGAAACGTCACGGTCGGCAGCGGCGGCACGGTGGGCGGCCACGGCACGATCGCGGGCGACGTCGCGGTGAGCGGCGGCGGCGCCTTCGCGCCGGGCAACAGCATCGGCATCACCACCGTGGCGGGCCACGTCTCGCTGGCCAACGGCTCCACCACCGTCATCGAGATCGGCAGCGGCGGCAGCACGCCGGGGGTGCACCACGACCAGATCGCCGCCGCCACCGCCACCGTCGCCAACGGCGCGAAGATCCATGTGACGCCCGTGAGCAACGCCGACGACGGCAGCACGGGCTATGCCGCCGGCACGCAGTACGCCATCATCGCAACGACAGGCGGGCTGACGGTCGGCGGCACGCAGGCCGTGGCCGACGATTACGCCTACCTGGACTTCACCGGCAGCTTCGACGCCAGGAACTACTACCTCACCACCGAGCTGACGCGCCAGCCTCCGCAGACGCCGGACGACCCTGACGCCCCCGAGGATCCCGGCCCGGGCCGCCCCATCGCTTCCTTCTGCCTGACGGGACACAGCGCCAACCAGTGCGCCGCCGGCGACGGCGCCTTCTCGCTGGGCGCGGGCAAGCGGGTCTACGACGCGGTGCTGAACCTGGGCCGCGCCCAGGCCGACAGCGCCTTGAACCAGCTGTCGGGGGAGATCCACGCCTCGGCCCGGGCGGCAATGATCGAGGACAGCCGCTACGCGCGCAACGCCGCCAACGACCGCCTGCGCGCCGCCTTCGGCGCGGCCGGCGCGTCGCGGGCGCCGGCGCTGGCCTACGTGGCCGGCAACGGGCCCGTGCCGGTTGCCGCCGATCATTCCGGCCTGGCGTTCTGGTCGCAGGCCTACGGATCCTGGGGATCGAGCAATGGCGACGGCAACGCCGCGCGGCTGTCGCGCTCGACCGGCGGCCTGTTCGTCGGCGCCGACGCGCCGGTGTCCCGATCCTGGCGCGTCGGCGCCTTCGCGGGCTACGGCAGCACCCACGTCGACGTGGACGGCCGCCGCTCCTCGGGATCGAGCGACGACTACCACCTGGGCGTCTATGGCGGCGCCGCATGGGGCCGCCTGGCCCTGCGCACGGGCGCAATCTACACCTGGCACGATATTTCCGCCTCCCGCAGCGTGGCCTTCGCCGGCTTCTCCGACCGGCTCGAGGCCGGCTACCACGCCGGCACCGCGCAGGCCTTCGGCGAGCTGGGCTACGGCATCGCGGCCGGCGGCGGCGTGCGCATCGAGCCCTACGCCAATCTCGCGCACGTGCGCCAGGACACCGACGGCTACGCCGAGCGCGGCGGCGCGGCGGCGCTGGACGGCCGCAAGTCCGACGACGACATGACCTTCGCCACGCTGGGCTTGCGCGCGGAGAAGCGGATCGAGCTGGGCAAGGCGCAGCTCACGCTGACCGGCACGGCCGGCTGGCGCCACGCCTTCGGCGACACGGCGCCCGAGGCGAGCCATCGCTTCGCCGGCGGCAGCGCCTTCACCGTCGCCGGCGTGCCCATCGCAAGGAACAGCGCGGTGGTCGAGGCGGGCGTGGATTTCGCGCTGTCGCCCACCGCCACGCTGGGCGTGTCGTACACCGGGCAGCTGGCTTCCGGGGCGCGGGACCACGGCGCGCGGGCGAACCTGTCGGTGAGGTTCTGACGCGGCGGGGTTATGAGAGCGCGGCGGCGGGCCGCCTGCCGCAGCGACCGCTACGATCGCCGTGGCCGCGGCGGCCGCCGCAGTCAGGCCGCGCGCCGACCCCGCAGCAGCAGGTGCAGGAGGATGGCCCCGAAGGTGGCCGTGCCTATCCCGCCCAGGGTGAAATCGCCGAACTTCAGGGTGAAGTCGCCCGCGCCCAGCACCAGCGTGACGCCGGCGACGATGAGGTTGCGGTTGTCGCCGAAGTCCACCGCGTTGGCCACCCAGATGCGCGCGCCGGCGATGGCGATCAGGCCGAACACCACGATGGACACCCCGCCCAGCACCGGCCCGGGGATGGCGCCGATCAGGGCGCCGAACTTGGGCGAGAAGCCCAGCACGACGGCGATCAGCGCCGCGATCACGAACACCAGGGTGGAATAGATGCGGGTGGCCGTCATCACGCCGATGTTTTCCGCATAGGTGGTCACGCCCGTGCCGCCCACCGCGCCGGAGACCATGGTGGCCACGCCGTCGCCGACGAAGGCCTGGCCCAGGTAGCGGTCCAGGTCGCGGCCGGTCATGGCGCTCACGGCCTTGATGTGGCCCAGGTTCTCGGCCACCAGGATGACCGCCACCGGCACGATCAGGCCCATGGCCTGGGCCTGGAAGACCGGCGCGGCGAAGGCGGGCAGGCCCAGCCAGGCGGCGCCGGCCACCGCCGAGAAGTCCATGGGCTTGCCCAGGCCGGCCAGGTTGGCCAGCACGAAGTAGATCGCGCAGGCCAGCAGCAGGCCGAGCAGGATCAGCAGGCGCTGGGCCATGCCGGAGGCGAACACGGCGATGCCGCCCACGCACAGGATGGTGGCCACCGCCATCAGGGCGTCGAAGGCGGTGCCGCCCATGGCGCTGCGCGCGGCGATGGGAGCGAGGTTCAGGCCGATCACCGCCACCACGGCGCCGGTGACGACCGGCGGCATGAGCTTCTCTATCCAGGCCGCGCCGCCGCCGGCGCGCGCCGAATAGGCCCAGACCACCAGGCCGATGGCCGTGTAGGCCAGGCCGCAGGCGATGATGCCGCCCAGGGCCACGCCGATGTTGGGGTTGGGCCCCGAGCCGGCATAGCCGGTGACGGCCACCACCCCGCCGATGAAGGCGAAGCTCGACCCCAGGTAGCTGGGCACCCGGCCGCGCACGAACAGGAAGAAGATCAGCGTGCCCACGCCCGACATCAGGATGGCCACGTTGGGGTCGAAGCCCATGAGCAGCGGCGCCAGCACCGTGGCGCCGAACATGGCCACCACGTGCTGGGCGCCCATGGCGACGCTGCGCGGCCAGGACAGCCTTTCGTCGGGCGCGATCACCGCGCCGGGCGCGTCGTCCACGCGGCGCCAGGAAGGGAAGAAGGATTCGGGCACGGGCGTTCCCCTGTATCGTCGTTGTCGGGCTGGCGGGAGTTTATGGTTGCGCCCTTCCGGGGGCAAGGGGCTGCGCGCCCGGACCGCGCCGCGATGCGGGCCCGGCGCGGGCGGCCGGCAGGCGCGGCGCCCGCGTGGACAGGAAAGGCCGCCCGGCCTTAAGCTTCGCCTCGGCCCCGCGCCGCCGCCATTCCGACTTTCCCTTTTCCGCACATGACAGAACTCTGGCTCATCCGCCACGGCGAAACCGACTGGAACCTTGCCCGCCGCATCCAGGGCTGGCGCGACATCGAGCTGAACGAGCTGGGCCGGCGCCAGGCCCGCCGGCTGGCCGAGCGCCTGGGCGACGAGGGCCACGTCTTCGACGCCATCTACAGCAGCGACCTCAAGCGCGCCCACGCCACCGCCCTGTCGGTGGCCGAGCGCCTGGGCATGGACGTGCGGGTCGAGCCCGGCGTGCGCGAGCGCCGCTTCGGCGTGCTGGAAGGCCTGGCCATGGACGACATGGACGCGCACGAGCCCGAGGCCAGCGCCGCCTGGCGCGCGCGCGATCCCGACCACGGCCTGGGCGGCGGCGAATCGCTGCGCGAGTTCCACCGGCGGGTGGTCCAGGCCATGGACGCCATCGCCGCCCGCCACCCCGGCCGGCGCGTGCTCGCCTTCACGCACGGCGGCGTGCTGGACATGGCCTGGCGCCACGTCCAGGGCCTGCCGCTGACCACGCCGCGCCACGGCCAGCTGCTGAACTGCGCCATCAACCGGGTGGCCCTGGCCGACGGCAGCTGGCGCATCGTGGACTGGGGCGACGTGGACCACATCGGCTCCAGCGCCGACGACATCGTCTAGGGCCGGCCCGCCCGATTCCCGGCCGCTGCGCGGCCCCTCCTGCCGCGCCGGCAGCGCCTGGCGCTTCCCGCCCCTCCCATCCAGCCGCCGCTTCGCCGAGCCGCCCGCCCCGGGCGGCCGGCGGCGTTCCCCTGCGTCCGCCCTGCCCGCCTGGAAGGCGCGCTTCGCCTCCCGGCCCGATCATTGACGCCCCGAGAAATCCATGAGATAAATAAAAAATATATTTTTTTGACCAACAATATAAATCCATGAAAATACTAAGATACGGTGAGATCGGAGACGAACGGCCCGGCATCCTGGACCAGGACGGCCAGATCAGGTCCCTGAGGCCCGTCGTCCATGACATCGACGCATCCCTGCTGGCCCCGGACGCCCTGCGCTTCCTCGAAGCGCTCGACCCGCGCAAGCTCCCCCTCGTCCGCGACGCCGGGCGCATCGCCCCGCCCGTGGCCCAGTTCCGGCAAATCATCGCCATCGGCCTGAACTACCGGGACCATGCCACCGAGTCCGGCGCGCAGATACCCGAGGAGCCCGTGGTCTTCCAGAAGTCCGTGTCCTCCATCGCCGGCCCCGACGACGACATCACCCTGCCGGCCGACGCCCTCAAGACGGATTGGGAAGTCGAGCTCGGCATCGTCATCGGCAGCCGCGCCTCCCACGTCGACGCCAGCCAGGCGCAGAACCACATTGCCGGCTACTGCCTGGCCAACGACGTATCCGAGCGGCACTGGCAGCTGGAACGCGGCGGCCAGTGGGGCAAGGGCAAGAGCTACGACAGCTTCACCCCGGTGGGCCCCTGGCTGGTCACCTGCCCCGAACTGAAGGATCCCGCCTCGCTGTCCCTCACGCTGGACGTCAACGGCGTGCGCAAGCAGAACGGCTCGACCTCGGACATGATCTTCGACGTCAACACCATCGTCAGCTACCTGAGCCAGATGATGACGCTCGCCCCCGGCGACCTCATCATCACCGGCACGCCCGCCGGCGTGGGCATGGGCGCCAAGCCCCAGCAGTTCCTGAAGGCGGGCGACCGGATCACGATGGCCGGCACCGGCCTGGGCACGCAAAGCCACGCCGTCGTGGCCGTGTGAGCAAGCCATGAAGCGGATCAGCCTGACCTTCGACAACGGACCCATCCCCGGCGTGACGGAACGGGTGCTGGAGATCCTGGACAAGCACGCCGTCCTGGCCACCTTCATGGTGGTGGGCAAGAACCTGGAGCATCCGGCGGGCCAGGCTTTGCTCGCCGAGACGGCGGCCGCGGGCCACTGGATCGGCAACCACACCCTCACCCACTCCATCGCCCTGGGGGACAATCCCGAGCCCGGCTACGCGACGCACGAGATCTCGCGCACGCAGGAACTGATCGGCGCCCATGCCCACCCGGAGAAGTTCTTCCGCCCCTTCGGCAACGCCGGCCTGCTCGGCCCGCACCTGCTCAGCGAGGAAGCGGTGGAGCACCTGCAGCGCAACGCCTATACCTGCCTGCTGTGGAACAGCATCCCGCGCGACTGGGTGGAAGGCGAAGACTGGGTCGCGCGCGCCGTCGAGCACGTGCAGGCACAGGATTGGACGGTGGCCGTCCTGCACGACATGCCCGGCGCGTCGGTGGGCCGCCTGGACGAATTCCTGGTCAGGATGCGGGACATGGACGTCCGGATCGAGCAGACCCTGCCCGACCCTGTCCTGCCCATCCGCCGCGGGAAGGTCGCCGGCCTGCCCGACGAGTACGTCGCGGGCCGGGCCGGCCGGTAGCGGCCCCGCCGCTGCGCGCAAGGACGGCATGGACATGGCGACACCCCCGCAACACCGGGCGCCCGACTTCTTCCGCGAGCGGGGCTTCGCCGGGCGCGTCGGCTTCGGCAGCCGCCCCGCGCTGCTGGTCGTCGACCTCGTCAACGGCTTCACCGACGCCGGCATGCCGCTGGGCGCCCCGGCCGAGGCCGAGATCGGGCAGGTGAACCGCCTGCTGGACGCCGCGCATGCGGCGGCGCTGCCCGTGTTCCTGACGACCATCCAGTACGACAGCCCCACGCTGGCCGACGCCGGGGTGTGGCCGGCCAAGATCCAGGGCCTGGCCTCGCTGCGCGCGGGCACGCCCGCGGTCGAGCAGGATGCGCGGCTGCGCCGCCGGGAAAGCGACGCGATCATCGTGAAGAAGTACGCCAGCAGCTTCTTCGGGACGGACCTCATCTCCCGCCTGCATGCGGCCCAGGTGGACACGCTGGTCATCACCGGCATGAGCACCAGCGGCTGCGTCAGGGCCAGCGCCGTCGACGCATGCCAGTACGGACTGCGCGCCATCGTGGTCCGGCAGGCCGTGGCCGACCGCTCGCCCGCGGCCCACGACCAGGCGCTGGTCGACATCGAAACCAAATACGGCGACGTCATGGACATCGAGCAGGTGCTTGCCTACATGAACAAGCCATAGCGCCCGCAGGACCGGGGCGCGGCAGCACGGCCCCAGGGCAACGAAGCAGCGATCGCGAAGATCGCAATGAGTCATACAAGAATTCAGACAGACTTCATTCACAGGAGACACGAAAATGCCGAAGAACCCCTCGTCCACGCCCGCCGCCAGGCGGGCGAAGCGCTGCGCCGGCATGGCCTGCGCCGCCCTGGCGCTGTCCGTGGCCGGCGCCGCGGCGCAGGCGGCCGAGACCGTGCGCTTTGCGCTGCCCACGCAATCCTGGTGGCCCACCACCGTCGTCGAGGCGGCCGAACGCCTGAAGCTGTTCGACAAGGAAGGCATCAAGCCCGAAGTGACGATCTACAAGGGCGGCGGCCCGGCGTTCGAGGCCATTGCCGCCAAGGCCGCCGACATCACCATCAACCCGGTCTACCTGGTGGCGCTGGGCATCCCCAAGGGCATCCAGTCCAAGGTGGTGGCCACGGGCAGCGTGGTGTTCTCCGGCTGGCACCTCATGGTGCTCAAGGACTCCCCCATCAAGGCCCCGTCGGACCTGGACGGCAAGAAGGTCGGCATTACCGCCAACGGCTCGGGCACGGACTTCCTCGCCCTGTGGACGGCCAACACGCACAAGGTTTCGTTTTCGCGCATCCCCGTCGGCGGGGGCGGCCTCACGCCCAACCTCCTGACCAAGAACGTGGACGCGGCGGTCGTCTACAGCCCCGTCAGCTTCGAGCTGATGACCAAGGGCACCGGCCGCAGCCTCATCAACTTCGGCCAGGCCGTGGAGCCCAACCTGAACGCCGCCTGGATCGCCACGGACGAGATGATCGGATCGCGTCCGCAAGCCGTGCAAGGCGCGCTCAATGCCATCTACGGCGCGGTGGAATACCTGCAGAACAACCGCGACTACGCCGTGCGCCTGATCGCCGAAATCAACGGCCTGCCCGCCGAAGTGGCGACCATGGAATACGAGGAATCCATCATGACGGTGTCCAAGGACGGCGCCGTGTCGGCCGATTCGGTGCAGAACAACCTGGACTACGGCGCGATGGGCGGCCTGACCGGCCTGGCGCCCGCGGCCGACACCTTCACGACCCGGTTCAAGCCCGTTCCGACGCGGCCCTAGCCATGAAGACGTCGCGCTGGAGTGCAGCGCTGCTGCACCCCATTACCTTCTTCGCGGCCGCCATCGCCGTCTGGGAAGCGGCCGCCCGGGCCGGGGTCGTCGACCCCATCCTGCTCCCGTCCGCTTCGCAGGTGGCGCAGGTGCTCGCGCAGCTGCTGGGCCAGGCCGGGACCTGGGAGGCGATCGGCGTGACGGCGCTCGAAACCCTGGGCGCCTTCCTGATCGCCGTGCCGGCGGGCATGCTGATCGGCTGGTTCCTGGCCGAGAACCGCTACTGGGGCGCCGTATTCAAGCCGCTGTTCTATTTCCTGTTCAGCATCCCCAAGTCCATCTTCCTGCCGATGTTCATCCTGGCCGTGGGCATCGGCCTGGAGCAGAAGATCGCCTTCGGCGTCTTTTCGACGATATTCATCGTGGTGATGAGCATCTCGACCGCGATCGAAAGCGTCAGCGGCAGGCACAGGCTGGTGGCCGAATGCTACGGCGCCAGCCGCAGGCAGATCGCCCTGCACGTCTTCCTGCCCAGCATGCTGCCGGCCATCCTGGAGACCCTGCGCCTGGCCATGGTATTCAACTTCACGGGCATCATCCTGGCCGAGATGTACGTCTCGCGCGCAGGCATCGGCCATCTGCTGGAACGGTGGGGCCAGAACTACATGCTGCCGCAGCTGATGGCGGGCGTGGTCATCGTCTCGTGCGCGGCCATCGTCTTCAACGAATCGCTGCGTGCGCTGGAGAACAAGTTCGGGCACTGGAGGGCATCGCGATGATAGAGACCGCACGGACGACCCGGGCCGCCGGCATAGAAGTCCGCGGCGTCTCCATGCGCTACGGCAATGCCGAGGCCGGCGCCACCCTTGCCCTGAAGGACGTTTCGCTGTCGATCGCGCCGGGCAGCTTCTTCGTGCTGGTCGGCCCCAGCGGCTGCGGCAAGTCCTCGCTGCTCATGATGATGACGGGCCTGCTGCAGCCGACCTCGGGCCAGATCCTGTGCGGCGGCCAGGCCATGGACAAGCCCTATCCCGACCGCGCCGGCGTGGTGTTCCAGGAGGCCAACCTCTATCCCTGGCTGACGGCGCAGAAGAACGTCGAGTTCCCGCTCATGCTCAAGGGGATCCCGCAGGAGGAGCGCAGCCGCCGCGCCATCGAGGCGCTGGACCTGGTCGGGCTGGCCGGCTTCGCGCAGCGCCATCCGCACGAGCTGTCCGGCGGCATGAAGCAGCGCGTGTCCATCGCCCGGGGCCTGGTCCAGCAGCCTGCCGTGCTGCTGATGGACGAGCCCTTCGCCGCCCTGGACGAGCAGACCCGCCTGACCATGGGCGACGAACTGCTGCGCATCTGGGAGCGCACCGGGCAGACCATCGTATTCGTCACCCACAGCCTGACCGAAGCCGTCTACCTGGCCGACGAGATCGCCGTCATGTCCGCGCGGCCGGGGCAATTGATGGAGATCGTCGCCGTGGACCTGCCCCGCCCGCGCTCCCTGGAGATGATGGGCACGCCCGAATACGCCGGGCTGCGCAACCGCATCTGGCAACTGATCCGCAACCCGGCAGGGCCCGGCCATGAGCACTGAAGCGGCCGCCGGCCTGTCGCCCGCCGCCACCCGGCGCCTGATCCTGCTGCTGATCCTGCTTGCCTGGGAGGCGGCGCCGCGCCTGGGGTGGGTCCCCAGCCTGTTCCTGCCGCCGTTGAGCCAGGCCGTCGCGGCTGTCCATGCCGACAGGATGGCGTATGCGCAGAACCTGGCCGTCACCCTGGGCGAGGTGGCCGTCAGCATGGTCCTCGCCTGCGGCAGCGGCATCGCGCTGGGCGCGGTCATCGGCAGCGTGCGCGTCCTGCGCAAGCCCATGACCAGCCTGTTCTCCAGCCTGTACGCCATCCCGCTGGTGATCCTGTATCCCCTGATGGCCGCCTGGCTGGGCATCGGCCCCGAATCCAAGATCGCCTTCGCCAGCCTGTACGGCGTCATCCCCGCCATCCTGGCCAGCGCCGCCGGCATCCAGAGCATCGATCCGCATCTGGCCGTCACGGCCCGCAGCATGGGCGCCACGCTGCGCCAGCGCCTGGTCCACGTCATCCTGCCCGCCGCCATCCCATCGGTCCTTTCGGCCGTGCGCATCGGCGGCGCCCTGGCCATCGTGGGGGTGGTGGTCGCCGAAATGCTCACCTCCACCGCCGGCCTGGGCTTCCTGATCACCAGCTACCGGACCGTGCTGGATTCCCCGCGCGTCTTCGGCGCCATCCTGTGCGTGCTGGCCATCGTCCTGATCTTCGATGCGGTGGTCCGCTGGCTGGAGCGCCGCACGGCGGGCTGGAGCGCGGCCATCGGGCGGAAATAGGCGCGGCGGCCGCGGCGCCGGGCCGTCCCCGGCGGCCGACGGAATACAATTCGTCGTTCATGTCCATCCACAGCGCAACATGCCATCCATGCTCAAGGGCGGAGCAAAGACTTTCGCTTCGGCGCTTGTCGAACTGATCCGGCGCGACATCATCGCCGGCAGCCTGCCCCCAGGCTCCCGGCTGCCCATCAAGGCATTGAGCGAACGATACGGCGCCGGGCCCATCCCCCTGCGGGAGGCGCTGGCGCGGCTTTCCGCGGTGGGGCTGGTGACCGCCCGCGAGCAGCGGGGCTTCTGGGTGGCGCAGACTTCGCCGGAAGAACTGGAAAGCATCCTTGCCCTGCGCCTGAACCTCGAGGTCATCGCGCTGAAGGAGTCGATCGCCAACGGCACCTACGAGTGGGAAGCGCAACTGCTCGCCGCCCACCACCGCCTCGCCCACCACACCGCCCGCAAGGCGGACGAGGGATCGACGGGCATCGGCGAAGAATGGGACAAGGCGCACAAGGCCTACCACCTGGCCCTGCTGGCCGGATGCAAGTCGCGCTGGCTCATGCAGTTCGTCAATACGCTTTCCGACCAGATGAACCGCTACCGGCATCTGTCCATGCACAGCGGGGACCCGGCCCGGCGCGACATCGCCGCCGAGCACAAGGCCCTGCTGGAAGCGGCCCTGGCGCGCGACGCCGGGCGCGCGGCGGCCCTGCTCGAAGAACATCTCACGCGCACCGCGACGCTGGCGCTGCGGGCGATGGCCAGGATGGAGGCGCAGGCGCCGACTGCCGAATAGGCGGCGGCCCGGTCAGGACTTCTTGCCCGGGCGCGGCCGCTGCCCGTCGCCCGGCGGCTCCAGCCAGGCCAGGGCGTCCAGGTAGTCCAGGAAATGGCGCAGATAGCCCGGCGACTGGGCGTGCATCAGGACGAGCGCGCGGTGCGCCAGCAGGGCCGAGTTCAACGGCCCGGCATTGCCCGGGGCCTGCGCCAGCGAGGCGCGCGCCTGGCGGTCGACGCGCAGCCGGGCGCCGATTTGCCGGAAGTGCTCCAGCATGGCCAGCTCGGGATAGGCATCGGGGCCGCCCGACGCGCGCCGTCGCTCGGCCATTTCCGCCACCAGCAGCCCGAGCGGCCCGGGCGCGGCCGCAGGCCTGGCGCCCGCCCCGCTACTCACCGTAGCGCCCCGATTCCACCGAGCGCCTGGGCACGAGCGCCATCTCGACCCGGCGGTTCCTGGCCCGCCCTTCGGCATCGGCATTGGACGCCACCGGCTGCTCGGCGCCGAAGGCGGCCACGAACACGGAAGACGGCGCAATGCCCTCGTCGATCAGGGCGCGAACCACCGTCAGGGCCCGCTGGGCCGACAGCTCCCAGTTGTCGGCGAAGCGGCGGTTGCCGCCGTGCACCGGCCGGTCGTCGGTGTAGCCGCTGACCATCAGGATCTCGTCCCGGGCGCGCAGGTATTCGGACAGCGGCCCGACCAGGCTGCGCAGCACGTCCCGGCCCCCGTCCTGCAACTGGTCGGAATTCAGCGCGAACAGCACGCTGCCGCTGATGCCGATGCGTCCGTCGGTCAGCGTCACCCGGCCCGCGGCGAGCGGCCCGGCCAGGATCTGCTCCAGCTGCTTGCGCTGTTGCGCTTCGGCCTGGCGCTGGGCGACCTCGCGCTCCAGCCTGTCGGCCAGCTCGGCCTGCATGGCGACCACGCCCACCAGGACCAGGACGAAGACGCCCAGCAGCACCGACATCAGGTCGCCGAACACCGGCCAGACCGGCGCTGCGGGCTCGGCGCCGGCGTCGATCTCTTCCCTCATGCCGGGCCGGCCCCGGCGGCCTGCCGCTCGGCCAGCTGCCGCAGGTCTTCCATGATCTGCTTCTGCGCGGTCAGGCTCAGGTCGACGACCTCGCGCGCCTGGGCCACGTAGTAGGCGAGCTGCTCGTCGCTGCGCGCGGCCGACTGCTCCAGCGCGCCGCCGACGCGCTCCAGGTGCTCGACCAGCCTGTCGCTGGACTGCCCGTAGGACTGGACGGCCGCGCCCAGGGCCTCGCCCAGGCTCGCCACCCCGGCCGCGCCGCCGGCGACTTCGGCGGCGGCCGCGTCCAGCCTGCCGGCCTGCTCCTGCACCGTCTCGGCAAAGCGCGCGCCCACGCGCTCGAGCAATTCGGAGGACGTCGCGACCAGCGCATCGATGGCCGCGCGCTGCTCGGCGCTGGCATGGTTCACGGCGGCCAGCAGGGTATCGAGCGTCTCCAGCAGGCGGTTGCGCTCCTGCAGCACGGCGTTGTCGTGCGCAAGGCTGTCCGACAGCTTCTGCCGCAGCTCGGCGATGACTTCCGAGGCCGCCCGAGGCGCCTCGGAAGCGGCCTCGACCAGCTTGCCGATCTCGGCGATGGTGCCGCTGGCATGCGCCTCGGTCCGGGCGGAGATGTCGCGCGCCGTGCGCGCCAGCGCGTCGCAGATCTCGCGCTGCCGGTCGGCGGCCTGCGCGCCGGCCTGCGACAGCGCTGCGCGCAGCGATTCGTGCGTCGCCTCCAGCGAGCCGGTCCACGCCGCCAGCCGCTGCCCGTCCTGCGCAGCCAGGTCGGCCTGCAGCTTCGCGTGCGACTGCGACAGCGCATCCAGCAGGGCCGCGCCGTGGCGCTCGAACGCGGCCGCGGCGTCGGCCAGGGCCTGCCGGTTGTCGTCGGCCAGCTTCCGGCCGGCGCGCCCCTGCCCGTCCAGGGCCTGCTCCCAGGCCTGCCGCATGCCGTCGGCCGCGCCGGCGGTGGCGGCCTCGAAGCGCGCCGACAGGCCTTCCAGCTGCTGCTGCACGGCCTGGGCCACCGTGCCGTGCCAGGCGGCGGCCTCGCGCGAGATGCCTGCCATCGCGGCCTGCACGGCCGGGCGGATCGCCTCGTCGGCCGAGCGCGCGCTGGCCGCGATGCTCTCCTTCAGGGACTGCTCCACGGCGCCGGCCAGGCGGGCGTAGGCGGCCTCGGCCCGGTCGTGGAAGCCGTCCTGGCTGGCCGCCAGGCGCCGGTCCAGCTCCTGCCCGCGGCGCTCGACGGCGTCCATCATGGCCTGCAGGCGGTCCACCAGGACCGGCATGGCCTCGGCCTGCCGGCGCAGCAGCTCGACGGCCTCCTCGCGCTGCCGGGCCGGGGAATGGCCGTGCAGCGAGGTGGCGATGCCGGCATCCAGCAGCCGCGCCGCCTGATCGCGCTCGCGCCGGTAGAGCGCGGCCAGCAGCCCCAGCGCCGCCGACGCGGCCACGCCCGCCACCGAGGTGCCGAAGGCGAAGCCCAGGCCCTGGACCGGCGCGGCGAGCGACGCGCGCATGGCCTGCAGGTCGGCCGCGCCTTCCAGCGCCGCGCCGGTGCCGCGCAAGGTCGCGATCATGCCCAGGAAGGTGCCCAGCATGCCCAGCAGCACCAGCAGGCCGACGATGTAGGGCGTGAGCGCCGGCCCCGGCAGGATGGCGCGCGTGCCCTGGATGCGCAGGCGCACCGCGTCGCGCAGGCCGGGATGCAGCTGCGCGAGCCACGGCGCCAGTTGCGCCGGCGGCCCGGACAGGCCGACCACGGCCCGCGCCAGGCCGTCGGTGGCCCGGCGATGCTGCTGCAGCTCCAGCGCGCCGATCGCGTAGAAGACGCCGATCAGGGCGGTGACCGACAGCGCCAGCGGGTTGGAGCCGACGTAGCCGGCGCCGATCCAGCCCATGACGGCCAGGCCGGCGAGGAAAACGAGGAGATGGGAAAGATGTCTGATCATGGCGTCCAGTCAGCGGCCGGCGATCGCCTCGGCGAGGCCGCCGACCGGTTGAAAACGAAGGTCCAGCTCGGCCAGCAGCACGCCGCGCGCGTCCTTGCGAAACGCATCCAGCCAGGCGGCCTGCGCCTGGCCGGCCGCCTGGCGCAGGCGCTCGAAGCGCCTTTCCAGCAGCGCCGGGATGCTGCCCAGCAGGCTGCGCTCGCGCGCGCCCAGCACCTGCTCCATCACCGCGTCCACCGCCGCAAGCCGCGCCATCTCGCCGCCGCGCGCGGCCAGCGCCGTCCGCAGGCGGGCGCGCAGGCTGCCGATGCGCGTCTCCATCCTGCGCTGCAGGAAGAGATAGCGTTCCCGGTAGGGTTCGTAGACGGGCTCGGCCGCGCCGGCGTCGTCGCGCACGGGCCCGCCTGCGCGGGCGCGCCGGGCGGCCTCGCCCAGCATGAGGTCGGCGGCGATCGCCTCGGCCAGCGCGCCGCGCACGCGGGCGCACTCGCCCGCCGGGTCGCCCGTCGGGTCGGCAGGCGCGCCGGATGCCGGCGGCGCCTGGCCGTCCAGCGCGGCAGCCAGGGCAATGGCATCGGTCCAGGCCAGCCAGCCGGCCAGCTGGTCCGACGGCAGCCGGCCGGAATCGGCCGCATCCAGGTCCGCCAGCCGCCCCAGCAGGCGTATCAGCGCCGGCCCGGCGGCTGCGGCGCGTCGCGGCGCTTGCTCCATGCTATCCGGCATCGAAAATCCGGCAGTTTACACGGCACGGCGGGCTCAGCCCGGCCCATGCCGGCCCATTCCGTCCCGGCCTGCCCCGTCCCGGCCCGCTTCGTCCGGGCCTGCCTCGTTTCCGGCCGCATCGGCCCCCTGGGGCTTTTCCGCCATCGCCATGCGCGGCTTGCGCGGCGCATTGGCGGCCAGGCGGTCGTACAGGGCGTCGGGCAGCAGCCGCATCAGCCTGGCCACCACCGCCATCTGCCAGGGGATGACCGCGTAGGACGCGCCGCGGGCGATGGCGCGCCGGGCGCGCCGCGCGAAGACGTCTGCGTCCAGCAGGAAAGGCATGGCGTAGGGGTTGCCGCGCGTCATGGCGGTACGCACGTAGCCGGGCGCGATGGCCACCACCCGCACGCCGTCGCGCGCGAGCTCCAGCCGCAGGCTTTCGCAATAGGTGGCCACGGCCGCCTTGGACGCGCTGTAGGCGCCCGCCCCCGGCAGGCCGCGCACGCCGGCCACGCTGCCGATGCCCACCAGCGTGCCGTGCCGGGCCGCGCGCATGGCGGGCACGAAGGGCTCGAAGGTGGCCACCATGGCCAGCACGTTGGTGTCGAAGATGGCCTGGAAGACGGCGTAGTCCTCGGCCTCGCCGGTCAGCGTGCCGGCGCTGATGCCGGCGCTGGCGATGACCGCGTCCACCCGGCCGCCGCAGGCGGCGATGAAGTCGGCCGCGGCCGCGTGCAGCGCCGCGCGGTCGCGCACGTCCAGCGCGTAGCGGCGATGGCCCTCGCCCGGCAGGCTTGCGGCCAGCTCGCGCAGCGCGTCCTCGCGCCGCCCCGCCAGCCCCAGCACCGCGCCGTCGGCCGCGTAGGCGCGCGCCAGCGCCGCGCCCAGGCCGCTGCTCGCGCCCGTGATGAAGACGGATTTCATCGCAGGAAGACCAGCGCGAAGATGGCCGCCACCAGCAGCCACTTCAGCACGTAGTACAGCGTGCGGTTCTGCTTCTTGATGCGCTTGCCGAGGCGGCGCACCGCGTAGACCGCGCCGAAGATCCGGTTGATGCCGCCGGTGCGGTCGCCCTCCTGGTTGGGCGAGGCGGCCGAGCGCAGCAGCAGCAGGCTGAAGAAGCGGTTGACCGCCTGCGCCCAGCGGTACTTCATGGGCCGCTCGATGTCGCAGAACAGGATGACGCGGTTCACGCCGGTGCGGTTCTCGGCGTAGTGGATGAAGGTCTCGTCGAACATCACCGCCTCGCCGTCCTTCCAGTAGTAGCGCTCGCCGTCCACGTCGATGTAGCACTCGGGCGAATTGGCCGTGATCAGCCCCATGTGGAAGCGCAGCGACCCGGCGTAGGGGTCGCGGTGGCGCGGCAGCTTGCTGCCGGGCGGCAGGGCCGTGAACATGGCGGCCTTCAGGCCGGGGATGTCGCGCACCAGGGCGGTGGTGACCGGACAGAGCTCGCGCGCGGACGGATGCTCGGTGTCGTACCACTTCAGGTAGAAGCGCTTCCAGCCGCTCTTGAAGAAGGAATTGAAGCCGGCGTCGTTGTAGGCGCCGGCCACCTTGATGTGGCCCGCCTCGAACAGCCGGGCGGCCTCGGCGCGGATGTCCTGCCAGCGGTCCTGCAGCACGCGCAGCTGCGGGAAGTCCTCCAGCGGCAGGTAGGGCCGGTTGGGCACCGCCGAGAAGGCGTACATGAAGCAGTTGATCGGCGCGGTGAAGGTGGAGTGGTCCAGCGCCTGTCGGCTGAAGCGGTGCCGCACGCGGCCGCGGTAGTGCACCGCCATCGCGCTGACGACGAACAGGGCCAGTATGAACCACTTCATGGTGCCTCCCCGGCCGGGTCTGCGCCCGGCCGAGCCTACTCCCGAGTCCCTTGCCTTACGCGCCGGTCAGATCCTCGTGCAGCACCTGCAGGGGATAGACCTGCAGGCCCCGTCCCTGGCGCAGGTACTGCATCCCTTCGACGGCCGCCCGGGCGCCGGCGATGGTAGTGTAGTACGTAATCCGCGCGGCCAGCGCCTGGGTGCGGATGGCGCGCGAATCGGCGATGGCGTTGCGCCTTTCCTCGACCGTGTTGATGACCAGCGAGACCTCGCCGTTCTTGAGCATGTCGACGATGTGCGGCCGGCCCTCGGCCACCTTGTTGACCACCTGCACCGGGATGCCGGCGGCCTCGATGGCCGCGGCCGTGCCGCGCGTGGCCACCAGGGCGAAGCCCAGGCTGTGCAGGCCGCGGGCGACTTCCACCGCGCGCGGCTTGTCCTGGTCGCGCACGCTGATGAAGGCGGTGCCCGACTCGGGCAGGCGCACGCTGGCGGCCAGCTGCGACTTGACGAAGGCCTCGCCGAAGCTCTCGCCCACGCCCATGACCTCGCCGGTGGACTTCATTTCCGGGCCCAGGATGGTGTCCACGCCCGGGAACTTGACGAAGGGGAAGACCGCTTCCTTGACCGAGAAGTAGGCCGGCACCACCTCGGCGGCGACGCCCTGCCCGGCCAGGCTGCGCCCGGCCATGGCGCGCGCGGCGATCTTGGCCAGCTGCAGGCCGGTGGCCTTGGACACGTAGGGCACGGTGCGCGAGGCGCGCGGGTTGACTTCCAGCACGTAGACCGCGCCGTCCTGGACGGCGAACTGCACGTTCATCAGGCCGGTCACGTTCAGCGCGCGCGCCATCATGGCGGTCTGGCGCTTGATCTCGTCGATCACCTGGGCCGACAGCGAGTACGGCGGCAGGCAGCAGGCCGAGTCGCCCGAGTGCACGCCGGCCTGCTCGATGTGCTCCATGACCCCGCCGATGAAGACCTGCTGGCCGTCGGACAGGCAGTCCACGTCCACTTCGATGGCGTTGTTCAGGAAGCGGTCGAGCAGCACCGGGGAATCGTTGCTGACCTTGACCGCCTCGCGCATGTAGCGCTCCAGGTCGGTCTGCTCGTGGACGATTTCCATGGCGCGCCCGCCCAGCACGTAGCTGGGGCGCACCACCAGCGGGTAGCCGATGTCCTGGGCGTGGGCCAGGGCCTCGGCCTCGGTGCGCGCGGTGCGGTTGGGCGGCTGGCGCAGGCCCAGCTTGTTGAGCAGCTTCTGGAAGCGCTCGCGGTCCTCGGCCACGTCGATGGATTCGGGGCTGGTGCCGATGATGGGCACGCCGTTGGCCTCCAGCGCGCGGGCGAGCTTGAGCGGCGTCTGGCCGCCGTACTGCACGATCATGCCCACCGGGTTTTCCTTGTGGACGATCTCCAGCACGTCTTCCAGCGTGAGCGGCTCGAAGTACAGGCGGTCGGAGGTGTCGTAGTCGGTCGACACGGTCTCCGGGTTGCAGTTGACCATGATGGTCTCGTAGCCGTCCTCGCGCAGGGCGAGCGCGGCGTGCACGCAGCAGTAATCGAACTCGATGCCCTGGCCGATGCGGTTGGGCCCGCCGCCCAGCACGACGATCTTCTTGCGGTCCGACGGCGCGGCCTCGCACTCTTCCTCGTAGGTGGAGTACATGTAGGCGGTGCGCGTGGCGAACTCGGCCGCGCAGGTGTCCACCCGCTTGTAGACCGGGCGCACGTTCAGCTGGTGGCGCAGCTTGCGCACCTCGGCTTCCGAGGTGTCCAGCAGGAAGGCCAGGCGCCGGTCGGAGAAGCCGCGGCGCTTGAGCTGGAACAGCGTGTCGCCGTCCAGGTCGGCCAGCGTCTTCTGTTCCAGCGCCAGCTCGATGTCGACGATTTCCTTGATCTGGGCCAGGAACCACGGGTCGATGCGGGTCAGCGCGTGGACCTCGTCCAGGCTGAAGCCCTGGGCGAAGGCGTCGCCCACGTACCAGATGCGGTCCGGGCCGGGCTCGGCCAGCTCGACCTGGATGCGCTCGCGGTCGGTGGTCTTCTGGTTCAGGCCGTCCACGCCCACTTCCAGGCCGCGCAGGGCCTTCTGGAAGGACTCCTGGAAGGTCCGGCCGATGGCCATGACCTCGCCCACCGACTTCATCTGCGTGGTCAGGCGCGAATCGGCCTGCGGGAATTTCTCGAAGGCGAAGCGCGGCACCTTGGTGACCACGTAGTCGATCGACGGCTCGAAGGAGGCCGGCGTCTGGCCGCCGGTGATCTCGTTGCGCAGCTCGTCCAGCGTGTAGCCCACCGCCAGGCGCGCGGCGACCTTGGCGATCGGGAAGCCCGTGGCCTTGGAGGCCAGCGCCGACGAGCGCGACACGCGCGGGTTCATCTCGATGACGATCATGCGCCCGCTGGCCGGGTCGACGGCGAACTGCACGTTCGAGCCGCCGGTGTCCACGCCGATCTCGCGCAGCACCGCGATCGAGGCGTCGCGCATGATCTGGTATTCCTTGTCGGTCAGCGTCTGGGCGGGCGCCACGGTGATCGAGTCGCCGGTGTGCACGCCCATGGGATCGAGGTTCTCGATCGAGCAGACGATGATGCAGTTGTCGGCGCGGTCGCGCACGACTTCCATCTCGAATTCCTTCCAGCCC
>Ga0182738_1000856_pt1 | contig 40531 bp, 39 predicted proteins | sample eDN5th30CBELigMG_FD_128876 | JGI IMG/M metagenome (GOLD analysis project Ga0182738, IMG submission 128876) | Enriched Miracle-Growth compost microbial communities from Emeryville, California, USA - eDNA 5th pass 30_C BE-Lig MG (version 2)... ...
CGTCTCCCTGCGCGCCGCCGGCTACAACCAGGCCGTCTTCAAGACCTGGTTCTCGGAGCCGGAAGGCTGGATGGAGGAACGCATCCGCCTGCATCAGGCCATCCGCGACGATCTGCTTGCCATTCTGCGGGCCGTCGAAGGCGTTTCGGCCTCGACGCCGCGCGCCGGCAGCTATCTCTTCCCGCGCTTGCCAAAGCTGGCGCTGGCCCCGACGGATTTCGTGAAGCTGCTGCGCCTTCAGGCAAACGTCATCGTCACGCCCGGCACGGAGTTCAGCCCGCATTGCGCCAACAGCGTCCGCCTGAATTTCTCGCAGGATCACGCCGCCGCCGTGAAGGCCGTGGAGCGCATGGCCGAACTCATCGAAAGATATCGCCAGTGAGCGGCGACGCTGCCCTGCCGCGAGCGCAAGAGCGCCGGCGACGCCGGCCTGGCCGTCGTAGGCGCCGCCTTCGGCAACCGTGTCGAGATGCGACCCGACGTGGAGCGGGACGGCATTCGGGTCGCGGCCCTTCAGCCGGGCGAACAGATTGCCCGCCGCGTCGCGCCGGACCGTCATGCCGAGAGCGTGCGCTTCCTCCTCGGCCATCGCGTGCGCAGCACTCTCGAGATCGCCGTAGGACGGCCGCGTCCATCCCGGCCCGCCCGCCGAAAGCGTGTTGACCCTGGCGATGACCCTTTCCAGCGTGGCGCGGATCGCCTCAATGGCGCCGGGCGACATCGCGCTCACGTATCGGCTCCACCAGCCCGGCCGGCCCATACCTCCGGGTTCAGGGCGGTCGCCGGCATCGTCCCGGAAAGCGCCGTCACAACATGGCCTGCCGCGGCCTCGGCCACCCGGCGCAGCGCGTCTTCCGTGGTGGCGCCGAGATGCGGCGTGAAGATCACGTTCGCAAAGCTGCCGAGCGGACCTGCCGGAGCGTTCTCCGAATAGACGTCGAGCGCGGCGCCCGAGATCCGGCCTGTGCCCAGCGCCTCGCACAGGGCCTCCTCGTCGACAAGGCCGGCGCGCGCGACATTGACCAGGATGGCGCCCTGCTTCACCACCGCGAAGGCCTCGCGCCCCATCAGCTTCGCATTCTGCGGCCGCATGGGCGTGTGGAGCGACACGACGTCGGCCTGTCCTAGGCCTTCGGCCAGCGTCGTCACCCGGTTGTAGCCGTCGACCTCCGGCGCGCGGGGAGAATAGACGAGGATCTCCATGCCGAAAGCCTGATGAAGCATCCGCCCCACGTCGCGGCCGATCCGCCCCCAGCCGACGACAAGAGCCGTCTTGCCGGACAACTCGCTGAACCGGGCGGACTCCCGGAAGCCGGATTGGCCCGCCCGCACGCTGCGGTCGGCCGCCGGAATGGCCCGGGCGGCGGCAACGACAAGACCGACGGCCAGTTCCGCCACGGAGCGTGCGTTCACACCCGGCGTGTTGGCGACAAGCACCCCTTTTTCGGCGGCGGCATGCCCGTCCACGGAATCATGCCCGGTGCCGTGGACCACCACCACGCGCAGACGATCGGCGGCGGCAAAGGCCCGGGCCTTCAATCCGGCGTCCCGGGTTATGACGGCATCGCAGGCGGCGATCAGCGCGGCGACGGTTTCCGTGTCGGAGGACGGACTGACGACCGGCTCGATCCCGGCTGCCCTCAACACGGCAAGCCCCGCCTCGTGGATAGGTTGTACGACAAGGCATCTCATGGCCGACGACCCATTTTGCTCGCCCCGGCCGGATCGCCGGGCAGCGATTTCAATCGGAAGCGGCGCGTCAGACGCTCGCGATCATGCCGCCATCGACACGGATGACCGAGCCGGTGATGAAGGAGGCGCGCGTGCTGGCAAGGAAGGCGACCATGTCGCCATATTCCTCGGGCCTGCCATAGCGGCCGACCGGAATGGACGCCACGCTCGCCGCCGCCACGTCCTCCACGCTCCGGTTCTCCCGCTTGGCCCTTTGGCTGTCGAGGAACTGGATGCGCTGCGTGGCGATGCGGCCGGGCAGAACGATGTTGGCCGTCACGCCGTCGCGGCCGACCTCGCCGGCGAGCGTCTTCGACCAGCCGACCAGCGCAAGGCGCAGGGCGTTCGAAATGCCGAGATTGGGGATGGGCGCGACGACGCCCGACGAGGTCGAGGTAATGACGCGCCCCCATTTGCGTTGCCGCATCCCCGGCAGCACACGGTCGGTGATGGCGATGACCGACATCACCATGGAATCGAAATGCTTGCGCCACAGTTCCGCGTCCTGGCCAGCCGCGGCCGTGGGCGGCGGCCCGCCGGTGTTGTTGACCAGGATGTCGACTTCACCAGCTTCAGCCCGGACGGTTTCCAGGCGCCGGTCGATGCCGTCGAGATCGGCGAGGTCCCAGGCGATCGACTTGGCGGCCCCGCCTGCCTCCAGGATGGAGTCGCAGGTTGCCTGGGCAGCCGCCACATCGATGTCGGCCACCACCACGGTCGCACCTTCGAGGGCAAGCGAGCGGGATATCGCGCCGCCCAGACCACCGCCGCCGCCAAATACGAGGGGAACCTTGCCCTTGAGCCCAAGACCATTTTTCAACCTCGCAAGCTAACAAACCAATCCCGCCGATCCGGCGTTCGGATCGGCAATCCCTCAGTCGTCGAATGCAGCCTAGTCGCGCGCCCGCCTGTTGGCCCAGCGCTCGACCCCCGACCGAAGCCAGCGACGCCGGGAACGAAACCAGCAGGAACAGCAGCCCGACCATCGTCATCGGCTCGATGTAGCGATAGGATTCGTTGGCCGCGATCCGCGCCGCATTTATCAGCTCGATGACGGTGATGGCCGACAGCAGCGGCGTCTCCTTGAGCATCGAGATGACGTAGTTCGACATTGCCGGGATCATCGGAGGAATGGCCTGGGGCAGGATGACCTTCGAGAAGGTGGAGGACAGCGGATAGTTGAGCGCCTTGGCCGCCTCCCACTGCCCTTTCGGCACACTTTCCAGGCCGGCGCGATAGACTTCGGCGGCATAGGCCGAATAGTGTACGCCCAGTCCGATAACCCCTGCCGTCAGCGGTGATAGCGCAATTCCGAAATCGGGCAGCACGTAGAACAGCACGTAGAGCTGCACCAGGAGCGGCGTGCGCCGGACGAATTCGGCGAGCCCGGCGACCGGCCATCTGATCCACGCCCCGCCGGCGAAACGCGCGATGGCGATCGGCAGGCCGAGCGTGAAGGCGAGCAGCGAACCGAGGATCGTCGCCTGCACCGTGACGACCAGACCGGCCAGCAGGTTCGGCAGGATCTGCCACGTGGAAGTCCCAGCCCCAGGTCATGACACGCCTCGCACGCCTTCACGTCCGGCACTGAGCCGCCGTTCGGCAAGGGACACGACCGCCAGGATCGCGCTGGCTATCGGCGCGGCTCGGCGTCGAGCCGATTCGGCCGTTCACGCGGTTTTTGCAGACAATCACAAAATATTTGATCCGGCCTCGGGCGTTCCGGCGGTTCGCAAACGATGCTTCGGGCGACATGCGCAGATAGCGCGAAACGGCGCGGCCGCGGCCTTTCGGCCTGCCGATCCGGGTCTCGTCCCCCTTGCGGCAGAGGCTCTCCAAACCGCGTCCGAACGGCTCGCGTTAACCTTTCGTTAACCAAATCACCCCTACTTCTTGGAAACCGAAAATTTACCAAGATCACCACCGTGTTAACAAAACCCCGGCCCATCCGCCTCAAGGGGCGGTCCTTTCTCGCTTTGTCGCTTGCCCCGGAGCTGCCCTTCGAGGACTGGCTCGCCGGGCTCGACGACCTCGCCGCCCGCTCCGCCGGCTTCTTCCTGCGCCGGCCCGTCGTGCTCGACGTCGACGGGCTCGACATCGACAAGGCCGAACTGCGCAAGCTGGTCGACGATCTCAGCCAGCGCAACGTCCGCGTCATGGGCATCGAGGGCGCGCGGCCTTCACTGCTCGGCGCGGACATGCCGCCGGCCATGAGCGACGGCCGCCCGGCCTCCGACTTCGAGCCGCCGACCGAAAGCGAGGCGGACGAAGCGCAGGATGCTCCGGCGGTGGAAACGATAGCGGCCGCCGGCCCTGCCGCGGCGCAGCCCACGGCCTCGCTGGTGGTCACCGAGCCGGTTCGGTCCGGCCAGTCGCTGTTCTTCCCCGAGGGCGACGTCACCATCGTCGGCTCGGTCGCATCGGGCGCGGAAGTCGTCGCCGGCGGATCGATCCATGTCTACGGCACGCTGAGGGGACGCGCGCTGGCCGGCACCACCGGCAACGGCGCGGCGCGCATCTTCTGCCGCAAGCTTGAAGCCGAACTGATCGCCATCGACGGCTTCTACCTGACGGCGGAGGACATGGAGCCGGACCTGCGAGGGCGGGCGGTGCAGGTCTGGCTGGAAAGCAACGGACTGAAGACGGGAATACTCGGCTAGGATTTGGGCGACCCGAAAGAAGGTCCACAAAAGGAGAGGTCAATGGGCAAGGTTATCGTAGTGACATCCGGCAAGGGCGGCGTGGGCAAGACCACGTCCTCCGCCGCCCTGGGCGCCGCTCTGGCGCAGAATGGCGAGAAGGTCGTCGTGGTCGATTTCGACGTCGGCCTGCGCAATCTCGATCTCGTCATGGGCGCGGAACGGCGCGTCGTCTACGATCTCGTCAACGTCATCCAGGGCGAGGCGAAGCTGACCCAGGCGCTGATCCGCGACAAGCGGGTGGAGACGCTCTACCTGTTGCCCGCCTCGCAGACGCGCGACAAGGACAACCTCACATCCGAAGGCGTGGAGAAGGTCATCGCCGCGCTGAAGAAAGCCTTCGACTGGGTGATCTGCGACAGCCCCGCCGGCATCGAGCGCGGCGCCACGCTCGCCATGCGCCATGCCGACGTGGCGATCGTGGTGACCAATCCGGAGGTCTCCTCGGTGCGCGATTCGGACCGCATCATCGGCCTGCTCGATTCCAAGACGCTGAAGGCCGAGAACGGCGAGCGCATGGAAAAGCACCTGCTGCTCACCCGCTACGACCCGACGCGCGCCGAGCGCGGCGACATGCTGAAGGTGGACGACGTGCTGGAGATCCTGTCGATCCCGCTGCTCGGCATCATCCCCGAGAGCATGGACGTGCTGCGCGCCTCCAACCTCGGCGCGCCGGTGACGCTGGCGGACGAGGGCAGCGCGCCGGCCAGGGCCTATTTCGACGCGGTGCGCAGGCTCAAGGGCGAAGCCCTGCCGGTCACCGTTCCGGGCGAGAAGCGGGGCTTCTTTGGCAAGTTCTTCGGGAGGAAAGCGGCATGAAGCTGTTTAAGCTCTTTTCCAAGCCCCAGTCGGCCCCGGCGGCGCGCGAGCGCCTGCAGGTGTTGCTCGCGCATGAACGCGCCAGCGCCGGCGGCTCGGACCTCGTCGCCAAGCTGAAGGACGAAATCCTGCGCGTCATCTCCAGGCACATGCACATCGACCAGGACAAGGTGAGCGTGAAGATGGAACGCGGCGAGCAGATGTCGACGCTGGCCGTCGACGTCGAGATCCCGTTCAACGCGGCGAAGGCCGCCGCGGCACGGAAGAAGGCGGCCTGACCGGCCGCTTTCCGATCCACTTCTTCGGGGACCAAGGGGGAACAGATACGTCGGCGCCATCGGCCGAACGTCGGAGCGATGATCCGCACATGATCGGGGTCGCTCCGGCCCAGGCACCGGGCGCACTATCATCAGCAAAGGAGCAACCCGATGACCCGCATATCCCTTCTGGAACGGCTGAAGGAAATCCAGAAGATGCCGCGCTACCAGGGGCGCGACATCACCACCATCAGCGCGGTGCTGACGAACCAGGCGCTGGCCAAGCACATCGAGGTATGCGAGCAGGCCGCCGGCCTCGCGCCGCGTCCCGACAAGAAGGCCGCCGCATAAGACATATCGGACAGTGCCTTGTGGCGTTTGCGCCACCGGGAAATGCAGGCGTTCGGGCGGGACCGCGACAGGATCGCCCGAACGGAGCCGCCACGCAGGCCTCGGCCCCTACGTCAATCTGGAATGCCTACTTCATGGCACTGCAGATGCCATTCACCCATGGCGAAGACGGCATTCAAGGCATCCCGCGCGGCCATCTCTTCGGCTTCATCGACCTGAACAATACGTGGGCGACGTATTACATGGTGCTGGCGGTCTTCGTCTTCGGCTTCGCCCTGATCTGGCGGACCTTGCATTCCCCCTTCGGCCACACGTTGAACGCCATCCGCGACAACGAGCCGCGCATGATCTCGCTCGGCTATCGCACCGAGCGCTATAAGCTCGTCGCGTTCATTCTTTCGGCAGGTCTTTCAGGTCTCGCCGGCTCCACCAAAACCCCGGTCTTCCAGCTGGCATCGCTGACCGACGTGACATGGCAGATGTCGGGAAAGGTCGTGCTGATGACGCTCCTCGGCGGAATGGGAACCCTGTTCGGACCGGTCGTGGGCGCAGCAGTGGTCCTGTCGCTCGAGAACTATCTCGCGGTGACGCGCCTGCCGGTCCCGGTGGTCATCGGCATCACATTCGTTGTCTGCGTCATGCTGTTCCGACGCGGAATCGTCGGCGAACTGAAGCACTATCTCGATCGCCGAAAGCGCTAGCAGCGTCCCAGCGCCGCGTTTACCTGCGCGCGGATGACGTCAAACGGTCCCGAGAAACGTAAAATCGGCGACGTTCGGATAGGCCTGAATCATTCCCACTCGATGGTTCCTGGCGGCTTCGACGTCACGTCGTAGACGACGCGGTTGATGCCTTTCACCTCGTTGATGATGCGGGTGGCGGTGCGGCCGAGGAATTCCATGTCGTAGTGGTAGAAATCCGCCGTCATGCCGTCCACCGAGGTGACGGCGCGCAGCGCCAGCACGGAATCGTAGGTGCGGCCGTCGCCCATCACGCCGACCGTCTGCACGGGCAGCAGAACGGCGAAAGCCTGCCAGATGGCGTCGTAGAGGCCGGCCTTGCGGATCTCGTCGAGATAGATCGCGTCGGCCTCGCGCAGGATTTCCAGTTTCTCGCGCGTCACCCCGCCGGGGCAGCGGATGGCGAGACCCGGACCGGGGAACGGATGGCGGCCGATGAAGCTATCGGGCAGGCCGAGTTCCTTGCCCAGCGCCCGCACCTCGTCCTTGAACAGTTCGCGTAGCGGCTCCACCAGCTTCATGTTCATGCGCTCGGGCAGGCCGCCGACATTGTGGTGCGACTTGATGGTCGACGACGTCGCGCCGGTGAAGGAGACGCTTTCGATGACGTCGGGATAGAGCGTGCCCTGCGCCAGGAAATCGGCGCCGCCCAGTTTCTTCGCCTCGTCCTCGAACACCTCGATGAACAGGCGGCCGATGGTCTTGCGCTTCTTTTCCGGGTCGCTCTCGCCTTCCAGCGCGGTGATGAACTTGTCCGAGGCGTCGACCAGGATGAGCGGCAGGTTGTAGTGCTGGCGGAACATGGCCACCACGTCGGCCGCTTCGTTTTTCCGCATCAGACCGTGGTCGACGAGGATGCAGGTGAGCTGGTCGCCGACCGCCTCGTGGATCAGCAGGGCCGCGACGGAGGAATCGACGCCGCCAGACAGCGCGCAGATCACCTTGCCCTTGCCGACCTGTCTGCGGATCGCCTCGACCGCCTGCTCGCGATAGGCCGCCATCGTCCAGTCCGAGCGCAGGCCGGCTATCGTGTGGACGAAATTCCTAAGCAGCTTGGCGCCGTCCGGCGTATGCACCACCTCGGGGTGGAACTGCACGGCGTAGAACTTCCGGCTCTCGTCGGCGATGGCCGCGAAGGGGGCACCGGTGGAAGTACCGACGACACGGAAGCCGGGCGGCAGCGCGGTGACGCGGTCGCCGTGGCTCATCCACACCTGGTGGCGCGTGCCCTTGGGCCAGACGCCCTCGAACAGCGCGCTGTCGTCCTGGATATCGAGGAAGGCGCGGCCATATTCGCGATGGTGACTGGTCTCGACCTTGCCGCCCAGTTGGGCGCACATGGTCTGCTCGCCGTAGCAGATGCCGAGCACCGGGATGCCGGCCGAGAACACCGCGTCCGGCGCGCGCGGGCTGCCGATGTCGACGGTGGAGTGCGGGCTGCCGGACAGGATGACCGCCTTCGGCTGGATGCGCTGGAAAGCCTCGGCGGCCGACTGGAACGGCACGACTTCGCAGTAGACGCCGGCCTCGCGCACCCGTCTTGCGATGAGCTGCGTGACCTGGCTGCCGAAGTCGATGATGAGAACGGTGTCGGGATGTGTCGTCATGGCGGGCCTTTAAAGACAAAGTCGAGTCGGCGCAATGGGTTGGCGCACAGAACCGACAGTCCGATTCAAGCGCTTCATGCACAGGGCAAGCGCCTTCGCGCGAAGATTCAAGGCGCGAGCGTACCTGTTGCGAGCGCTTCGGAAAGACGTTCGACGGCGGCGGCCAGTTTTTCGTCGATGATGTGCAGATATTCCGTCCAGTCGCCGACATGGCCGAGTTCGGCGGCGCCGTCGGAAATGCCGCGCAGAGCAATCAGCGGGACGGCGAAAAGCTGGCAGGCGCGCAACACCGCAAAGGTCTCCATGTCCACCATGTCTTCGGCGATCGCGTCATAGGCGGCACCGGAAACGATTGCCGCACCTGTCGACAGCGTCGCCTCGGCGATGCCGGGAATGCGCAGCGGCAGCGGCACGATCGCCGGCAGGTCGAGGAAGGGCGTGATGCCCTTCTTAAAGCCGAGCGGCGAGGCGTCCATGTCGCGATAGCCCACCGAGACCGCCTGATAGATGCCCGTCTGTTCCAGTGTTCGCGAACCGGCGGAGCCGAGGGAGACGACGAGGTCCGGCAGGGCGCCCTGCCCTTGCAGCCGAGCCATCTCGGCGCCCATGCGCACGCCTGCCTCGACCGGCCCGACGCCGGTCATCAGCGGCGTGAACAGGCGGCGCAGGTGCGGGCCGTATTCGGCCTCGGCCGCCATCACGAACAAGACCGTCTTGCCGGCGATGTGTGTGACGGGGGTCGTCACGGCTGCGCGGATCCTATCCGGACAGGGGCCTGCTGTTCCTCAGTTCCCTGACGTTCGACGCCTCCGAAAGGCCCATCGGACTTTTCGATTTGCTGCGCGAACCGGCGTCTCACCCCTGCATTCCCTCGCGTCCGGTCACCGTCATCATGGTGCCGGTCATGGTGGCGATCAGCTTGGCTTCACCGTCGGCGGCGATGGCGTAGGCTTGGCCGTCGGCGACGATGATGGTGCGGCCCGGCTTGGTGACGGAGCCGCGGAACAGGAAGCGCTCGCCCCTGCCGGGCGCCAGCAGGTTGACCTTGAATTCGATGGTCAGCACGGCCGCGTCTTCCGGCATCAGCGAGAAGGCGGCGTAACCGCAGGCCGAATCCAGCGCGATCGAGATCACGCCGGCATGGAGGAAACCGTGCTGCTGGGTCAGCGCCTCGCTGTAGGGCATCTCGATCTCGACGATGCCGGGCGTCACCAGCGTCAGGTCGGCGCCGATGGTCGCCATCGCCCGCTGGCGGGCGAAGGAGGCGCGCACGCGCTCCTCGTAGTCGGGGGCCGGAACGATCTTTGCTGCCATACGCAATGCTTTCGCCGCTAACGATCGCGGTTATCGCAGAGGCCGCGACGGCAGGCAATCGCGATTTGTGCGGTGCAACAAGATGCACGGGCTTCTCCCCCTTGAGGGGAAGGAAAACCAGCGCCCCTCACCCCACCCGGCGCAGCGCGCAGAAGAAGAAGCCGTCGGTGCCGGAGCGAGCGGGCGAAAGCGAGATGCCGCGTTCCCTGTCGATGCGCGCAGCAGCCGTGTGGCCGGGGAAATGCGTCTCCCACAGTGCAGCGTGATCGACGGCCGAGAAGGCGCCGTCGCGGGCATGAAATGCCTCTATCTGGCCACCGTTCTCCGCCTCGAACACCGAGCAGGTGACATAGACCAGCAGCCCGCCGGTTTTCACGAAGCCGGACGCCGTATCGAGGATCGCCGCCTGTTCGGCACGGCGCGTCTCCAGCTGCCTGTCGGTCAGCCGCCATTTGGCGTCGGGGCGCCGGCGCCACGTACCGGAGCCGGTGCAGGGAGCGTCGATCAGCACGATGTCCATGTGACCAGTGAGGGGGCTGAGCTCGGCCGGCTTCGCGACGACCTGAACATTGCGCGCCTCGGCGCGCCGCAGTCGTTCGAAGATCGGCGCCAGCCGCTGCTTTTCGGCATCATGGGCGAAGATCTGGCCACGATTCTCCATTGCCGCCGACAGGGCCAGCGTCTTGCCGCCGGCGCCGGCGCAATAATCGAGGACCTGCATGCCGGGAGCGGCCCCCGCCAGCAGCGCGGCGATCTGCGAACCCTCGTCCTGCACCTCGAACCAGCCTTTCTGGAAGGCGGGCTCGGCCTGCACGTTGGGATGACGGCCACTGCCCTCGATCGGCGGGATGCGAATGCCGTCCGGCGCCAGCGCGGTCGGGTCCGCCTCGGCAAGCCCCAGTTCGGCCAGCACCTTGTCGCGGCTCGCCTTCAGCGTGTTGGCGCGCAGGTCGAGCGGCGGGCGCGCGGCCAGCGCCGCCGCTTCCGCCACCCACTCGGCCCCGAAAGCGCCTTGCAGCAGCGGCGCGCACCAGTCCGGACAATCGGCGCGTACGGCATCCGGCGCATCCGCAAGGGAACGGGATGCCGCCGCGAGTTCCGTTTGCGAAAGCGGTTCGGGTGCGAACTTGTCGCCTTCCAACGCGGCGTTGAGCGATTGCGGCGTCTGGCCCCATTCCAGAAGCAGGGCACCGAAGCCGAGGGCGCGGGGCGCATCGCCATCCAGGAGCCAGCCGGCGGAGCGCCGCCGCCGCAGCGCGTCGTAGACGATATTGCCGATCGCGGCGCGGTCGCCGCCGCCGGCGAAGCGGTGCGACAGGCCCCAGTCCCGCAGCGCGTCCGCTGCCGGGCGGTGCCTGCGGCCGATGTCCTCCAGCACTTCGATGGCTGCCGCCAGCCTTCCGCCCAGTCGCATCGTTCCTGCCGTTCGCGGTTGATCCGGCCCCGCTGTAGCGGCAGCGGCCCGACTTCACAAGCGCACCACCCATGTCCGCTAGGGTGCATCGCACCCGCTTTGCAACCTGCAAGGGCCGACATATCCTTGCGCCTGTGATTCGCGGGCCGAGACGGCGTGGCGACATCCATACGAGGAGAGGGAAAATGAAACTGTTTCTCGCGGAAGTGCTGGGCACGTTCCTGCTTGTGTTCATCGGCTGCGCGGCCATCGTGACGGGCGATCTCGGCACGGCGCTGCCGCTCGGCCAGATCGGCATCGGCCTGGCGTTCGGCCTGGGCCTGGTCGCGGCGGCCTACGCCATCGGCCCGATCTCGGGCGCGCATCTCAACCCGGCAGTGACGCTGGGCTTCTTCCTCGCCGGCCGCCTGCCGGCGAAGGACGTCATCACCTACTGGATCGCCCAGATCGTCGGTGCCATCCTGGCTACCGTCGCTCTGTGGATCATGGTCTCCGGCAAGGCCGGCGATCCGATCTCCAACTTCGGGGCGACGACGTGGGACCCGGCGAAGTGGGGCACCTCCTCGGTCTTCCTGACCGAGATGATCGCCACCTTCACCTTCGTGCTCGTCATCCTGGCCTCGACCAGCGCCAAGCACATGAACATGCTTGCCGGCCTCATCATCGGCCTGACGCTGGCGGCGCTGCATCTGGGCTTCATCCCGGTTTCCGGCAACTCGCTGAACCCGGCGCGCTCGATCGGCCCGAACCTGTTCTCGGGCAGCGTGGCGATCGGCCAGCTGTGGCTCTACATCGTCGCCCCGCTGGTCGGCGGCGCGATCGCCGGCATCGTCGCCAAGACCGGCGTATTCGAGAAAGACTGAGCCGGCATCTGACGGCAAACGGAAAGGCCCCGCGAGGGGCCTTTTTCATGCCGTCTTTTCCTCCGCCAGGCCGAGCTCCTCGCTCATCGCGTCACGCATGACGAACTTCTGCGCCTTGCCGGTGACGGTCATCGGCAAGCTGTCCTTGAAGCGGACGTAGCGCGGGATCTTGTAGTGGGCGATCTGGCCCTGGCAGAAGGCCCTGATCTCGTCTTCGGTGCTCGTCTCGCCGGGCTTCAGCACGATCCAGGCGGCAAGCTCCTCGCCGTATTTCTTGTCCGGCACGCCGAACACCTGCACCTCGCGAACCTTGGGATTGCGGTAGAGGAATTCCTCCACCTCGCGCGGATAGACGTTCTCGCCGCCGCGGATCACCATGTCCTTGACCCGGCCGACGATGTTGCCGAAGCCTTCGGCGTCGATGGTCGCGAGGTCGCCGGTGTGCATCCAGCCGTCCGGATCGATGGCCTCGGCGGTCTTTTCCGCGTCCTCCCAATAGCCCTTCATCACCGAATAGCCGCGCGTGCACAACTCACCCGCTTCGCCGACCGCAGCGGTGCGGCCTTCGGCGTCCACCACCTTGCATTCGACATGCGGCTGGATGCGGCCGACAGTCGAGACGCGCTTTTCCAGCGGATCGTCGGTACTCGACTGGAAGGAGACGGGGCTGGTCTCGGTCATGCCGTAGGCGATGGTGACCTCGCGCATGTTCATCAGCGATATGACCTTCTTCATCACCTCGATGGGGCACGGCGAGCCCGCCATGATGCCGGTGCGCAGGCTGGAAAGGTCGAATGACTTGAAATCGGCATGGTCGAGCATGGCGACGAACATCGTCGGCACGCCGTAGACGCCGGTGCAACGCTCGGCCTCGATGGCCTTCAAGGTGGCGCCCGGCTCAAAGCCTTCGCCCGGAAAGATCATCGCCGCGCCCTTGGTGACGCAGCCCATCGAGCCCATCGACATGCCGAAGCAGTGGTAGAATGGCACAGGGATGCAAAGCCGGTCCTCCGAGGTCAGCTTGATGGCGGAGGTGACGAAATTGCCGTTGTTGACGATGTTGTCATGCGTCAGCGTGGCACCCTTCGGCGCGCCGGTGGTGCCGGAGGTGAACTGGATGTTGATGGCGTCGTCGGGCTTCAGCGTCGCGGAAATGGCGTCGAGCCTTTCGTGCTCGTCGCGGCCGCCCATCGCCAGCACATCGCCGAAATTGAGCATGCCGGGCGAAGCCTCCTCGCCCATGCGGATGACGATCTCCAGCGACGGCAGTTTCCTCGCCCGAAGCCTACCCGGTTCTGCTGTCGCCAGTTCCGGCGCGAGCGCGGTCAGCATGCCGAGATAGTCCGAACTCTTGAAGCTGGCGGCGGTGACCAGCGCCCGGCAGCCGACCTTGTTCAGCGCATAGTCCAGCTCGGAAAGCCGATAGGCCGGATTGATGTTGACGAGAATCAGGCCGATGCGGGCGGTGGCAAACTGGGTGACCAGCCATTCCCAGCGGTTCGGCGACCAGATACCGATGCGATCGCCCTTTTCCAGCCCGAACGCCAAAAGGCCGGCGGCGAAGGCATCGACCGTCTCGGCAAGCTCGGCCCAGGTGAAGCGCCGGTCCTGGCCGACGAAGACGGCGGCGTCGCGGTCGGCATATTTCTGTGCCGTCTCGGAAAACTGCTGGGGAATGGTCTTGTGCAGCAGCGGCACGGAGCGGTCGCCCGACACATGCGCGACGCCGCCTTTCGGTGCGATGAAGGTTTCGGCCGCCTTCCCGGCGGTCCTTGCAATGGACTGCGTTGCGGTTCCGGTTGCCATGGGCTCCTCCTTCGCATGCGGGGAATGAAACCTAGCACCCGGTGACGTGCGCGCAATGCCGCTATGGTAGGAGGGGCCGCCCTTGCTTCAGCCCACCGCCTTCGCCACTTTGTCAGCGATTTCGGCGATCAGCGCCTCGTCAGCCGGCGCGCGGGTCCTGCGCGACGTGACGAGACAGGCCTGCGAGCGCAGGATAACGCCGTCCGACAAGACCTTGAGATGGTTGGCGCGCAGCGTCGAGCCGGACGAGGTGATGTCGACGACGATGTCGGCCGAGCCGGCCGCCGGCGCGCCCTCGGTGGCGCCGAGGCTTTCGACGATGCGATAGACCTGGATGCCGTGCTTGGCGGTGAAGAACTGCTGGGTGAGCCGCCGGTATTTGGTGGCGATGCGCAGGCGGCGGCCGTGGCGCTGGCGGAAGTCGGCGGCGACGTCGTCGAGGTCGGCCATGGTGTCGACGTCCAGCCATATCTCGGGCACCGCCACCACCACGTCGGCATGGCCGAAGCCCAGCCGTGCGGCGATCTCGGCGCGCGCTTCCCACTCGGCAAGGGTTTCGCGCACCAGATCCTCGCCGGTGACGCCAAGGTCGACGGCGCCGGCACCGATTTCACCGGCAATTTCGGAGGCCGACAGGAACACCACCTCGACGCCGGGGCAGGTTTCGATGCGGGCATGGTACTTGCGCTCGTCCTGAGGCAGGCCGACGGAAAGCCCGGCCTTGGCCAGCGCTTCCAGCGCCTGCTCCTTCAGCCGGCCTTTCGAAGGGAGGGCGAGAGTGACGGTCATCGCGCGCCCTCCCGCACCGCCGCGATGCGGTCCAGCCAGACGGAGAAGCCGACGCCGGGAATGGACGTCCTGGCACCAAGCAGCGTCAGCAACCGATCGTAGCGGCCGCCGCCGACCAGCGGGCGTTCGGCCCCTGCGACGCCGATCTCGAAGACCAGGCCGGTGTAGTAGTCCAGCGGGCGGCCGAAGGCGGCATCGTAGCGGATCGTCTCGACCGGCAGGCCATGGCCGGCAAGCGCCTCGGCGCGGCGGCTGAACGTCTCCAGCGCCGGGCCGAGCAGCAGGCCGGCATCGGCGGCGAAGGTTTCAAGTGCCGTCGCGGCATCAGCCAGCGGCGCCTCGATGGCCAGAAACCCTTTGAGGGCGGCGAACGCCTCGCCGGACAGGCGGATCGAGCGCAGTTGCGCCTTCTCGATGAGCCGGCGGGCAATGTCCGCTGGCGTGCGGCCGGCCGTCGCCGGCAGGCCAGCCTGCTCCATGCCCTCGGCGACGTGGGCGGCGAGCGCCTCAGTGTCGCCGTCCAGCGCCAGCAGCGCCACCGGGGCCGGCAGCGCGCCGTTGCGCGGCGGATCGGCGAGGTCGGCAAGTGCGGCCTCCAGCAGCGGCTTCGAGCCGAAGGCACGGGCGAGGCGCATGCGCCAGCCGCGCGGCAAGCCGAGGGCTGCCAGCACCGCCTCGAACAGCGTCTGGTCGCCCAGCGTGACGGCAAGCGGCACGCCGGGCAGCACGCGCGCCAAAAGCGCATGGGCATCGGCCACCGAGCGCGCGTCGGCGACCGGCGTATCGCGTTCGCCAAGGTCCTCGATGCCGGCCTGGAAGAATTCGGACGGGCCGTCGCGGCGCTGGCGGAAGACCTCGCCGATATAGCCGTAGCGGCGCGGCGTCCCGGCTTGGCTGGCAATATGGTCGCGGCAGACGGGAATGGTGAATTCAGGGCGCAGGCAGAGCGTCTCGCCCGTCTCGCTCTCGGTCAGGAAGATGCGGCGGCGCAGGTCCTCACCGGCCATGTCGAGGAACGGATTGGCCGGCTGAAGGATCGGGACGTCGGCGATGCCGGCACCACGCTCGGCCAGCAGCGCCGCGATGTCGGCGGCGAAGGACGGCAGGGCGGTCATGGTGCGCACCGCCGGTTGGCAGGGCCGCCCTCACCCACGGCCGCGCTCCGCAGCCTGCGCGTCGAGGATCTTGCGGACTTCGGCGACCAGATCGGCCTCGGCAACCGTCGCCTGGCCCGGCCGGGCCTCCTTGTATTCGGCATGGTCGGCGATGGCCGCCGCCTGCCTCGCGCCCTCGATCAGGTCCTTCAGCTGCACCTGGCCGGCCTCGCGCTCGTTGCCGCCCTGGATGACCGCGACAGGCGAGCCGCGCCGGTCGGCATATTTCAGCTGCGCCTTCATGCCGGCGCCGCCGAGATACATTTCGGCGCGGATGCCGGCCTTGCGCAGGTCCGACACCATCTTCTGGTAGCGGCCGAGGCTTGTCGTGTCGCGGTCCATCACCAGCACCACCACCGGCGCAATCACGTCGGACGTGTCGAGCTTGCCAAGGTTCTTCAACGCCGTCATCAGCCGCGAAACGCCGATGGAAAAGCCGGTCGCGGGCACCGGCTCGCCGCGGAAGCGCGACACCAGCCCGTCATAGCGCCCGCCGCCGCCGACCGAGCCGAAGCGCACGATCTTGCCCTCGTCGTTTGGAATCTCGGCCAGCAGTTCGGCCTCGTAGACCGGGCCGGTGTAGTATTCGAGGCCGCGCACCACGGAGGGATCGATCTTCACACGACCATCTTCGTAACCGGCGGCGGCAATCATGGCGCCGATATCGGCCAGTTCCTGTACGCCCTCCTCGCCGCGCGACGAGCCGGAAACGGCCGTCCGCATCGCCTGCAGTTTCACCGCCGGATCGCTGTCGGATGCCGTCGTCAGCAAAAGCACCTTGTCGGCCTGCTCGGTCGTCAGCCCCGCGCCCTTGGTGAAATCGCCGCTCTCGTCCAGCCGGCCCTTGCCGAGCAGGTCGCGCACGCCGTCCGGGCCGACCTTGTCCAGCTTGTCGATGGCGCGCAGTACGGTCAGCCGGCGGTTGGCGTTGTCGTCGCCGCCGAGCCCGATCGCCTCCAGCACGCCGTCCAGCACCTTGCGGTTGTTGACGCGGATGACGTAGTCGCCGCGCTTGATGCCCAGCGCCTCCATCACGTCGGCCATCATCATCGCCATTTCGGCATCCGCCGCGACGCCCGGCGTGCCGACCGTGTCGGCGTCGAACTGCATGAACTGGCGAAAGCGCCCCGGCCCCGGCTTCTCGTTGCGGAACACCCAGCCGGCGCGGTAGCTGCGGAAGGGTTTCGGCAGGCGGTCGTAGTTTTCCGCCACGAAGCGCGCCATCGGCGCGGTGAGATCATAGCGCAGCGACAGCCATTGCTCGTCGTCGTCCTGGAAGGAGAAGACGCCCTCGTTCGGCCGGTCCTGGTCGGGCAGGAATTTCCCGAGCGCGTCGGTGTATTCGATCAGCGGCTGGTCGGCCGGCTCGAAGCCGTAGAGCTCGTAGACGGCCTTGATCCTGCTCATCATCAGGTCGACGGCGCGGATGTCGTCGGCATGGCGATCGACGAAGCCGCGCGGCAGGCGTGCCAGCATCTTCTGCGATTTGTCGGCCATGGTCGGTCCCCGCTATCTCAGCTTGATCGCCGCGCCCCGGTGACAGGTTCGGGCGGGCGAGAGCGTCCTAGCCGATGGCGTTTGCAGCGGCAAGCTTGCGGTGCGCGCTTTGGCGTGCCGGGCATGGAAACAAAAATGCACCCGGTTTGAAACAATTTCGCCGTTTTCGCGGCATGGTGGCGACATATTCGCCCCTCATAAGCCCAGCCAAGGCAAAGGGGGCCAGCCATGGCGGCAAGGGGCGACATCGAAATCATCGACAGGAATGCAGCGCGGCTGAAGCCGGCCGCGGCGGGCATGCGCGCGCCCTCGGCAAGTGCTGCCGGCCCGTTCGAGCCGGTGGCGCCGCCACGCAAGGGCGCGGGAGTCGGCGATGCGCTGGTCACCGGCCTGCTGGTCGTCTACCCGGCCTTCGCAACCGTGGCCGCCGTGGTCGTCGGTTTCGCGCTCTCGGGCGGCGGCGCCTGACCAGCGAAGACGCTGGCCCACATCACCGTTCATCCCATGTGGGGCGGTAGCCCTGCCGAAGCACGGCCAGCGTCGTGGCGGGCGTCAGCACTTTCAGCGTGTTTCCCAGCGAACCGAAGCCCGTCGGCTTGCCGTAGCCGGCAAAGCTCCACGGCAGCGCAGCAGCGCCGCGCAGGGCGTAGGCGCGCGATCCGTCGGCCACCATGGCACCCTCCGGCAGTTGGCCAAGCTCTCCGGCTTCGATGACGTGCGGCGTGCCGCCTGAGGCAAGGCGCTCGCGATGCAGGCGCTTGTCCAGCATCGGCGCGCGCGGTTCCCCGATGCCGAAGGCCGTGCCGAACCGTGCCAGGAAATCGGCCGCCCGTTCGCGCCGGCAGTAGAAGCAGGGGCGATGCCCCGCCGCCAGCGCCGTCACCTCGTCGAGGAAAAACAGCTCGGTCCAGCCGGCCTTGTCCGGCTCGCCGGGCCGACCCTTGCGGTTGCGACCCATCGGCTCGCGGCGCACGTCGCGGAAGGTGCATTCGCAGACGATCCAGGCCGGTAAGGCCCAGCGCTTGCGAAGCAGCGTCTTCGTTTCGGGATCGTGGATGATACCGCGATTGCCAGTGAACAGGCCGCGTTCGGGCACGGCGTGGATCGCTCCGAACGGATCGACGCGGTTTTGCAGTGGCATAGCGTTTTCTCCGCTTGTCGGGCGCGCCCTGCTGGCCCGGCTCCGGCCGGCATGATAGTGCTCGCGCGTTCCAAACGCTGTCAGGATGGTCATGCGGGTACTGATTGTCGAGAATTATGACGGGACCGGCCTCGGCAACGTGGGCGCCGCCCTTGCCGAAGCGAATGCCGAGATAGACCTGCGCCGGCCCTATCTTGGCGACGCGCTGCCCACGGACACGACGGGACACGACGCGCTGGTGATGTTCGGTGGCGGCCAGAACGCGCTGGCGGACGACGCCTATCCCTACTTTCCCGACCTCATGAAGCTCATCCGCACCTTCACCGACCGGCAGCAGGCGGTGCTGGGAATCTGCCTCGGCAGCCAGCTCATCGCCCGCGCCTTCGGCGGCGAGAACCACATCGGCACCGCCCGCGAATTCGGCTGGCAGAAGGTGTCGCTGGCGCCGGAGGCGAAGGCGGACGCCGTGCTCGGCGGCCTGCCGGCCTCCTTCCCGACCTTCCAGTGGCACGACGACACGTTTTCGCTGCCCGACGGCGCCGTGCGCCTGGCCGGCAACGCGGTGGCCGAGAACCAGGCTTTCCGCGTCGGCCGCGCCACCTACGGCTTCCAGTTCCATTTCGAAGCCGACCTGGCGCTGGTGCGGCAATGGAGCGCCAAGTTCGGCGACCTTATCGCGCAGAAGCGCCCCGACTGGGCTGAGACAATGGAAGCGGACGCCGCCAGCTTCGGCGCAACCGCCGACGAACGGGGCATCGCCATCGCGCGTGCCTGGGTGGCGGCGATCTGAGCCGCGCACGGCCTGCGTGGCATATCCGCCACGCCGCCAAGAATCCGTTGTGGACGACGTCTTTCGCGCTTGGCCTGTGGCCGGCCGATAGCCTATCAGCGCGACCGCTCTGCAACGGCATTCGCAACCGGCACCGTCCCTCGGTGTTGCCGGCGCGACACACCGCCGAAACAGAGCGACCCTAGAAGCGCGCAATTGCCGAAACCTTGAAGCAAAAGCCGCGTTTTCAACACATTGGTAACCGCGTCCGTGCAGCCATGCGAACGGCTTCAAAACCTGGGATCACAACCGTGAAAGCAGCCCTCCTGTCCTTCGCCATGCTGGCCGCCATCGTCGTGTGCGGCGTCGGCATCTACGCGGCCGACGCGGCCAACAACCACCTCGCCGTGGACGGCTACGGCGTCGTCGCGGCGCGCTGAAAGACGGCCTCGACCGTCGCTTCCAAGATACGCTTGGCGCCGCCTTCCACCGCCAGCGCGCTCAGCCTTCCCGACCCGCAGGCAAAACTGTCGAGATTGACCCGGTTCGGCCGGATATCGGCGGCCGTGCCCGGCGTGTGGCCATGGACGACCACCTTCTCGTAGAGACCGGCGTGCAGCAGGAACTCGTCGCGAATCCAGACGAGATCGTGCGGATCCTGCCGGGCGAGCGGCGTGCCCGGCCTGATGCCGGCATGGCAGAAGAAGAAATCGCCGAAGCTGGCCGAGGTCGGCAGCGAGCCCAGGAATTCCCTGTGGCCGGCGGGAATGGCCGCCGCCAGCGCGCGATGTCCAGCCCCGATCGATCCGGCCGTCAGCTCGACACCGTAGGAACGCGCCGTCTCCACGCCGCCGAAGCGGACGAACAGGCCGGTGGCGCTCGGTGCGTCGAGGAAATCGAGCAGTCCCTGCTCGTGGTTGCCCGACAGGCACAGGAAGCGGGCGTCCCGCATCCGCTTGTCGATCAGGAAATCGAGCACGCCCTTCGAATCCGGGCCACGGTCGACGTAGTCGCCGAGATGGACGACGCGCCAGTCCGCCACGCGCTCGCGCGCGATCTCGGCCGCAATCGCATCGTGCATGGCGGCAAGAAGGTCCAGCCGGCCATGCACGTCGCCGATTGCATAAAGCCGCACGCCTTCCGGCGCGCGGGCGTCGCGAAAATGAAGTCCCGGCATCAAGGCTCCGCCGATTCGATAGCTGTCGGCGTATCCTACCGGTAGAGCATGTCCTTGCCGACCGTGTTGATGTCGCGGCGGCCGCACAGCGCCAGCGTCATGTCGAGTTCCTTGCGGATGATCTCCAGCGCCCTGGTGACGCCGCGCTTGCCGTCGGCGCCGAGCCCGTAAAGGAACGGCCGGCCGATATAGGTGCCCTTGGCGCCGAGGCAGAGCGCCTTGAGCACGTCCTGGCCGGAGCGAATGCCGCCGTCCATATGCACCTCGATGCGGTCGCCGACGGTGTCGACGATCTCCTCCAGCACCGAAATGGTGGAAGGGGCGCCGTCGAGCTGGCGGCCGCCATGGTTGGAGACGATGATGGCGTCGGCGCCGGTCTTCGTCGCCATCTCCGCGTCCTCCTTGTCGAGGATGCCCTTCAGGATCAGCTTGCCGCCCCAACGGTCGCGGATCCACTCGACATCCTTCCATGACAGCGAGGGATCGAACGCCTCGTTGGTCCAGGCAGACAGCGAGGACAGGTCGGTGACGCCCTTGGCATGACCGACGATGTTGCCGAAGGTGCGGCGCTTGGTGCCCAGCATGCCGAGGCACCAGCGCGGACGGATCGCCATATCGAGAATGGTGGCCGGCGTCATCTTCGGCGGCGCGGAAAGACCGTTGCGCAGGTCCTTGTGGCGCTGCGCCAGGATCTGCAGATCCAGCGTCAGCACCAGTGCCGAGCACTTCGCGGCCTTGGCGCGATCGATCAGGTTATAGGCGAAATCCTTGTCGCGCATGACGTAGAGCTGGAACCAGAAGGGTTTTTTCGTCACCGAGGCGACGTCCTCGATGGAACAGATGCTCATCGTCGACAGCGTGAAGGGCACGCCGAACTCCTCGGCCGCCTGCGCCGCCAGCATCTCGCCGTCGGCATGCTGCATGCCGGTCGAGCCGGTCGGCGCCAGTGCCACCGGCATCGACACCTTCTGGCCGATCATGGTGGTTTCCAGCGTGCGGTTGTCCATGTCGACCAGCACGCGCTGGCGGAACTTTATCTTCTGGAAATCCTCTTCGTTGGCGCGATAGGTGCTCTCCGTCCAGCCGCCGGAATCGGCATAGTCGAAGAACATGGTCGGCACGCGCCGGCGCGCCTGCTGCTTGAGGTCGTCGATGGTGAGATGAAGGCTCATCGGAAGGTTTCCAGGTCAGGGTCGTTTGCGTTGCAATTCGTGTTCGCCGGCGCGCTGGCGCAGCCTCAGCCGCGACACGCGCTGCCAGTCGCCGGTGCGTTCGGCCTCGGCCATCGAGCGCTCGACATAGGCGATATGGTCCATCGCCGCCTTGCGCGCGGCGGCGGGATCGCCAGCCTTGACGGCCATGTAGATGGCGCGGTGCTGCGCCAGCAGTTCCTCGCGCGCGCCGGGCAAGGTGAAGACCAGCAGGCGGTGGCGGAAGACGCCTTCCGACAGCAGCCGGTAGCACGAGCGCAGCGTGTGCAGGAGGATGATGTTGTGGGCGCATTCGCCGACGGCGTGATGGAACTCGACGTCGATCTCGGCCTCGTCCTCGAAGTCGCCGCTGTCGTAGGCCTCGTCCATGCGCGCCATGATGGCGTCGAGCAGCGCGATGTCGTCGGGCGTGGCGCGCCGGGCGGCGTATTCGGCCGCGATTCCCTCGATCTCGCGACGGTATTCGAGATAGTCGCCGGCCGCCTTGCGATGGGTTGAGATCAGGTCCATCACCGGCTTGGAGAAGACCTGGCCGATGACGTCGGCGACATAGGTGCCGCCGCCGTGGCGGGTGACGAGCAGGCCGCGCAGTTCGAGCGTCTTCAGCGCGTCGCGCAGGATCGGCCGCGACACCTCGAAGCGCTGGGCGAGGTCGCGCTCGCCGGGCAGCCGGTCGCCGGTGCGCAGCACGCCTTCGAGGATCAGCGTCTCGATCTGGCCGATCACCTCGTCGGCCGTGCGCGAATGCTCGATGCGGGAAAAGATGTCGCTCAACGGAAATGCCCGCGAATGAAGTCCTGCCGCATAGAATACAGGCAGCGCCGACAACTGGTCAAATAATTTATCCAATTCCAGGTCAACCGTTCGGCGTATCGCCGAACCTCCTGCCCTCGCACCGCCGGATTCGGCATTTGCCTCCCGCCGCGATTGACCTTAGAGGCGAACGTCGCACGCAAGGCCCTGTCGCGGACCTGCGGCAAACCGGGGGACCGGCCGTGTCGGACGAGGCATCGAATCTGGAATTCAGGCCGCGCGCCGCCGGCGCGGTGCTGGGCTTTCCCACCCATGAAGGCCGGCCGGGCGCGCTCGGCGAAGTGCATGCGCGGCCCTATCCGCTGGTCGAGGGGCCGCGGGTGCTGGTGCAGCTTTCCTTCATGACCGAGGCGGGATCGAGCGTCGACCATGCGGTGCTCTCGGAACTGTCGCGGCGGCTCGGCATCGCCGCGCCCGACCGGCAGGCACGCCATCATGCGATGAAGTGGGGCACCGGCACGCTGCGCTGGGAGCGGCACACGGAATTTTCCACCTATCTGTGGGAAGGCATGCTCGGCAAGAGCGGCCCCCGGCAGGAAGACTCTCCCTTCGGCAACGGCTTTTCGCCGCCGGGCACCGTGATCTCCGGCATCAGGCTGGAAATCCGCAAATGGACGCCGGCGGCCGAGAAGCTGATCGCCAATTTCGACCCGACCAGCCTGTGCTACTCGCTGGTCGAGCACGGCAAGGCCGCCATCGTCACCGATTTCCGCCAGGACGGCGACGGGCTGACCCGCATGCTGGTGCTCGACCGCGGGCTGACGCCGGCCTCGACCGGCGCGCTGTCGCAGCGGCTGATCGACATCGAGACGTACCGGACGCTGGCCGTGCTCGGCCTGCCGCTGGCCCTGTCGTTGTCGGCGCGCGTGCGGCGCATCGAGGACCGGCTGGCAACGATCACGCGCGAGATGAAAGACACCGACGCGCGCGACAGCCACGCTCTGCTGGCGGACCTGACCGAGCTTGCGGCCGAACTCGAGGCCGACGCCGCCGCCAGCCTCTACCGCTTCGGCGCCAGCCGCGCCTATGACGGCATCGTGCGCGAGCGGCTGGAGGCGCTGGACGAGGAACCGGTGCCCGGCCACGACACCTGGGCGGGCTTCCTCCAGCGCCGCGTCGCGCCGGCCATGCGCACCTGCCGCTCGGTCGAGGAACGGCAGGCGAACCTGTCCCGAAAACTCACCCGCGCCACGACGCTCTTACGCACCTGGGTCGATGTCGAGGTGGAAAAGCAGAACCGCGACCTGCTCGCCTCCATGAACAACCGCGCCCGCCTGCAACTGCGCCTGCAGCAGACGGTGGAGGGCCTGTCTGTGGCGGCCGTCTCCTACTACGTGGTCGGCCTGATCGGCTATCTCGCCAAGGGCGGCGCCTCGGCCTTCGGCCACACCTTCTCGCCGGAAGCGGTGACGGCGGCGGCCGTCCCGGTCGCAGTGCTTGCCGTGTGGTGGGGTGTCAGGCGCATCCGCCACTCCCATGCCGAGCACGATCGGCCGGCGGGAGAGTAACGCTCCGTCTCCCTTCCGCTTGAGGGGAGGGGCCAGCGGCCAATTGCCGCTGCGGAATGCGACGCGCTCCGCCGCTTCCGAATTCGCCGAAAGCAGCATTTGCATGCAGCCACGCGGATTGGTAAAAGCTTTTTACCAGTTCGACGGGAGGATACCCCATGTCCGGCCTTGCCATGCCGAAGCCAGACAGCGAGACGATAGCCCGTCGCGCCACCATCGTCGCGGATCTTTGCGCCATCGTGCCGGGTGAAGGCGTGGTCGACACGGTCAACGAGATGCGCGCCTTCGAGAGCGACGGGCTGACCGCCTATCGCCAGCTTCCGCTGGTGGTGGTGCTGCCGGAAACGGTCGCGGAGGTGTCGCGCGTGCTGAAATACTGCAACGAACGCAATATCCGCGTCGTGCCGCGCGGTTCCGGCACCTCGCTGTCCGGTGGCGCGCTGCCGCTGGAGGACGCGGTGCTTCTGGTGATGAGCCGCTTCAACCGGATTCTGGCCATCGACTACCCGAACCGCGTCGTCGTCGCCCAGCCCGGCGTCACCAATCTCGGCATCACGCGGGCGGTGGAGGAAGAGGGGTTCTACTACGCCCCCGACCCCTCCTCGCAGATCGCCTGTTCCATCGGCGGCAACGTGGCGGAGAATTCCGGCGGCGTGCACTGCCTGAAATACGGGCTGACCGCCAACAACGTGCTGGGCATCGAGATGGTGCTGATGGACGGCGAGGTGATCCGACTCGGCGGCCGCCATCTCGATGCCGAGGGCTACGACCTGCTCGGCATCATGACCGGCTCGGAGGGCCTGCTCGGCGTCGTCACCGAGGTGACGGTGCGCATCCTGAAGAAGCCGGACACGGCGCGCGCGCTGCTGATCGGCTTCCCGACAAACGAGCAGGGGGGCCAATGCGTCGCCGACATCATCGGCGCCGGCATCATTCCCGGCGGCATGGAGATGATGGACGCGCCGGCCATCCGCGCGGCCGAGGATTTCGTCCAGGCTGGCTATCCGCTCGACTGCGAAGCGCTGCTGATCGTCGAACTGGACGGGCCGGAGGTCGAAGTCGACCACCTGATCGGCGAGGTCGAGGCCATCGCCATCCGAAACGGCTCGACCACCTGTCGGATTTCGCAATCCGAAGACGAGCGGCTGGCCTTTTGGGCCGGGCGCAAGGCTGCCTTCCCGGCCGTCGGCCGCATCTCGCCGGACTACTACTGCATGGACGGCACCATCCCGCGCAAGGAACTGCCGCGTGTGCTGCACGGTATGAGAGAGCTTTCGGAGAAATACGGCCTCGGCGTCGCCAACGTCTTTCATGCCGGCGACGGCAATTTGCATCCGCTGATCCTTTACGACGCCAACAAGCCCGGCGAGCTGGAAAGCGCCGAGGCGTTCGGCGCCGATATCCTGCGGCTCTGCGTCGAGGTCGGCGGCGTGCTGACCGGCGAGCACGGCGTCGGCGTCGAAAAGCGCGACCTGATGCCGGAAATGTTCAACGAAACCGACCTCGACCAGCAGATGCGGGTCAAATGCGCCTTCGATCCCGGCCACCTGCTCAACCCCGGCAAGGTGTTTCCGCAATTGCGGCGCTGCGCGGAACTAGGGCGGATGCATGTGCACAAGGGGCAAGTCGCGTTCCCGGATATTCCGAGGTTTTGATGGCGAGGGCATCACAGGACCTGGGTTCCTCGCCCTCGCGAAGTGGGGGAGAGGTGGCGCGGGCGAAGCCCGCGACGGAGAGGGGGGCTCCCGATCAGCGAAGCCGTCGCTCACCGGAAAGAACCGCCCGTGCCCGCCGACTTCGCCATGGCGACAACATGGCCGCCAAGCCTGGCAAAGGTCGCGTATCTTGACCGCTGCATCCCCCTCTCCGTCGCGCTTCGCGCGACATCTCTCCCCCGCTTTGCGGGGGCGAGGAACCAGGTTGCATCCATGACCATCTTCACCCCCACCACCGCCGACGAAACGCTTTCCGCCGTGCAATGGGCGCTGGCGGAGGAAGCGCCGCTGGAAATCCTCGGCCACGGCTCCAAGCGCGGCATCGGCCGGCCGGTACAAGCCGAGCACACGCTGGACCTGTCGAGGCTGACCGGAGTCACGCTCTACGAGCCCGCCGAACTGGTGCTGTCGGCGAAAGCCGGCACGCCGCTTGCCGAAATCGAAGCCCTGCTGGCCGAGAACGGCCAGCAGCTCGCCTTCGAGCCGATGGACTATGGGCCGTTGCTCGGGCAGACTCCGGGGCGCGGCAGCATCGGCGGCGTTCTGGCGGCGAACCTTGCCGGCCCGCGCCGGCTCAAGGCGGGCGCGGCGCGCGACCATATCCTCGGCATCCATGCCGTGTCGGGGCGCGGCGAGGCCTTCAAGTCGGGCGGCCGCGTCGTCAAGAACGTCACCGGCTACGATCTTTCCAAGGGGCTGGCCGGTTCCTGGGGCACGCTGGCCGTCGCCACCGACGTCACCTTCAAGGTGCTGCCCACCGCCGAGACCGAGACGACGCTGGCCGTGCGTGGCCTCTATGACGAGCAGGCGGTGGCCGCCATGGCGCTCGCCATGGGCTCCAGCGCGGAAGTCTCAAGTGCGGCGCACCTGCCCTATCCGGCGATCGCGCGCGTCAACGGCGGCCGCTTCGGCAGCGATGCCGCGACGCTGCTGCGCGTCGAGGGTTTCGCGCCGTCCGTCGCTGCCCGGCTCGCCATGCTGACGGCGCTCTTGAAGAATGCGGGACCGCTGGAGGAAATCGCCGGCGAGGCTTCGAAGGCGCTGTGGCGTGAGGTGCGCGATTGCGTGCCCTTCGCCGGCGACGACGAACGGCCGGTCTGGCGCGTCTCAATGGCGCCGTCCGACGGCCACGCCATGGTCATGGCGTTGCGCCGGCAGACGGCCGTCGATGCCTTCTACGACTGGCAGGGCGGGCTCGCCTGGCTGCGCATGGAAGGTGGCGATGCGGAAGCCGACCTTATCCGCACGCTGGTGAGGAAGCACGGCGGCGGCCACGCCGCGCTGGTGCGGGCGAGCGCGGCCGAGCGCGCCGCAACGCCGGTCTTCCAGCCGCAGCCGCCGGCGCTGGCGGCGCTTTCTGCGCGGCTGAAGGAACAGTTCGACCCGAAGCGGATCCTTAATCCGAGCCGGATGGGTGGATGATGCAATGGCTTCCAACATTGATCGCAGTTTACGGTGCGGTGCTTTCCAGTGTCATTGCCGCGATTCAAGTACGAAAGCACATGAAAGAGCGGGAATTCCTTACCGTTAAAATCGAGAGGGCCTATGGCGAAGATGGAGAAACGATAGACTTCAGGATCGCTAATATTGGCGGAGCGATGACGCGTATCAATGAGATATTTTTCAACTCTAACGAAATGGGCAATGACGGACGGATCGAAAAAACGAATGGGCAGATGGCGGAACTGTTCGTTCATTCAATGTGGGATGAGCGTGAGGAAAGCATCTTACTGCCAGTCAAACTACTTCCGGGCGATGCGATATATGCTCGGCTAAAGCCCGGCGGCTACAAACCATTGTTGGATAGCAGGATCAGATCCGACGTGCCGTATGTAAACGTCTTCTCACTCGAGATCGATCATTCGCAATCGCCGGAACGACTGGAGATACATTTTTCGCTATCCGAAAACGGGCCGTTCTGCAAACCATGCGGTCTAGGGCAAGTTGGCAGAACCGACCTTATCAGATCGAGGATTTGGCATTTCGATAGAGGCGATCAATAGTGCAGACGACTTTCTCGCCCGAGCAGCTCGCCGATCCGCAGGTGGCGGAATCGGAAAAGATCCTGCGCAAATGCGTGCATTGCGGCTTCTGCACCGCGACCTGCCCGACCTATGTGACGCTCGGCAACGAACTGGATTCGCCGCGCGGCCGCATTTACCTCATCAAGGATATGCTGGAGGCCGGAAGGCCGGCGGACAGGGAGATCGTCACCCATATCGACCGCTGCCTCTCCTGCCTCGCCTGCATGACGACCTGCCCGTCGGGCGTGAACTACATGCACCTGGTCGACCATGCCCGCGCCCACATCGAGAAAACCTACAAGAGGCCCCTGCCCGACCGGCTGGTGCGCGCGCTGCTCGCCTTCGTGCTGCCCTACCCCGCCCGCTTCCGTGCCGCGCTGAGGCTGGCGAAACTCGGCCGGCCCTTTGCCGGCCTGTTCGAGGGCACGGCGCTCAAGCCGTTCGCCGCCATGCTGAAACTGGCGCCGAAGACGGTGCCGGCCGCATCGCCGGTGTCGCGGCCCGGCAGCCACGCGCCAAGGGGTGTCCGGCGCGGGCGCGTAGCGTTGCTCACCGGCTGCGCGCAATCCGTTCTCGATCCGGGCATCAACGAGGCGACGGTTTCGCTGCTCACCCGCCTCGGCGTCGAGGTGGTGGTGCCGCGCGGCGAAGGCTGCTGCGGCGCGCTTGTGCATCACATGGGCAAGGAGGACGCAGCGCTCGACGCCGCGCGCCGCAACGTCGATGCCTGGACGCGCGAGGCCGAGGCCGGCGGGCTGGATGCCATCGTGATTACCGCATCGGGCTGCGGCACGACGATCAAGGATTACGGCTTCATGCTGCGGCTCGATCCGGCCTATGCCGACAAGGCGGCGAAAGTCTCGGCCCTGGCGAAGGACGTGACGGAATATCTCGCCACGCTGGACCTGCCGGAACCGGCGAGGAAGCCGGGAATCACGGTCGCCTATCATTCCGCCTGCTCCATGCAGCACGGCCAGAGGATCACGCGCCAGCCCAAGGAGCTTCTTGCGCGCGCCGGCTTTGTGGTGAAGGAGCCGCGCGAAGGACATCTGTGCTGCGGCTCGGCCGGCACCTACAACATGCTACAACCGGAAATCTCGGCGCGCCTGCGCGACCGCAAGGTCAGGAACATAGAAGCGACGGGGGCGGCGCTGGTCGCTACCGGCAACATCGGCTGCATCACCCAGATCGCCTCGGCGGCGAACATGCCGGTGGTGCACACCGTGCAGCTGCTCGACTGGGCCTATGGCGGGGAAAAGCCGGCCGGACTGCCGCGGAACGGCTGACGGGACGACGCAGGCCCGGCCCGCTATTTCACGACGAGAACCGGGACATCCGCGAGCGCCACGACCTCCGCCGCCTGGCTTCCCAGAACAAGGCGAGAGACGCCGCGGCGTCCGTGCGAAGCCATGACGATCAGTTGAGCGCCCCGCGCCCTGGCCGTCTCCAGGATCGCATCGGCAGGCCGGATGTCCGCCACATGGACGCTCGCCGCGTGGACGCCGAGCTTGTCGGCCGCCTCCTTCACCGCCCGCAGAAGCTTGTCCGCCGCTGCTTTCTGCGCGGCGTTGTAGTCGTTCATCTCCTCTTCGGACGGTATCCAGCCCGCGCCCAAAGCCAGTACGGGCATCGGGTAGGGATCGGTCGCCGTGACCACCGTAACCTTGGCGCCAAGGTCCCTCGCCAGGGCCAGACCGTAGTCAACGCCCTTCTGCGCGGTTTCGGATCCGTCGGTCGGGATCAGGATGTGCTTGGGCATGTTTCGTCTCCGCAGTGCCTGTGTGGTCGGCAATTTACATTGTCCCGCCGGGAGCCAAGTTGATTTTCATCAAACGAATCGGAACGGCCGCCGACCACGGCATTTTCCCACGGGGCCGACGGCAGGAACCGACCAGTCGAGCGGAACGACCTATTCCGCAGCCAACCTCACGCCGGCGGCATCCGCCACGCCATAGGTGGCGCGATAGAGGTCGCGCTGGCGGTTCAGCGCCACCATGGTGTTGCGCAGCAGGATGGCGACCGTAAGCGGCCCAACCCCGCCCGGCACCGGTGTGATCCAGGAGGCGACGTCCTTGACGCTGTCGGTGTCGACGTCGCCGACGATGCGCTCCTTGCCGTCGGGGCCGATCTCGGTGTTGATGCCGATATCGATGACGGCAGCACCCGGCTTGACCATATCGGCCTTGATGAGACGCGGCTTGCCGACCGCCACGAACAGCGCGTCGGCGCGACGCGCATGCGCGGCCACCGAGCGGGTCATGTGGTGGCACACCGTCACCGTGGCACCTTCGCTCATCAACAGGAAAGCAATCGGCTTGCCGACAATCTCGGAATGGCCGACGACGACCACCTCCAGGCCTTTCAGGTCGAGGCCCGTTTCCTTGAGCAGTTCGACCGAGGCGGCGGCCGTGCAGGGCGCGAGGTCGAGCTGGTTGTAGACGATGTTGCCGATCGAGGCCGGGTGCATGCCCTCCACGTCCTTGAGCGGATGGATGGCGGCCTGGATCGCCTTGATCGGGATATGCGCCGGCACCGGGCGCTGGACGATGATGCCGGTGATGCGCGGATCGGCGTTCATGCCCTGGATGGCGGCTTCCAGTTCGGCCGCCGTCAGGTCGGCGGGAAAGCGCCGCTCCTCGAAATCGATGCCGGCAAGTGCCGCCTTGGCGCGCTGGTTGCGAACATAGACATCCACCGCCGCGACGTCTCCGACGGTGATCGACACCAGCTTCGGTGGAAAACCGTCGGCCCGTGCTTCTTCGGCGTCGCGCCGCACGTCGGCGATGATGCGCTGGGCGACGGGGCCGCCTTTCAGATAGCGGCTGTCGTCTGGAAGGGACATGGATCGATTCTCCGCGGCTGTCCGGCCGTGGTGTTAGCATCGCCCGCCCGGTTGTGGCGGCACGAATGCGAACAGCACTGCCTCTTGTGCGACGCACAAATACTGCGTCCGGCGGGCCAGTGCAAAGCGAAAGGGCAGCGCGGTTGCCCGGCTGCCCTTTCGTGACCGGCCATGTCCCCACACGGCCCGTCCCCCGTTGTCCCAGGAATCTACATGACGACGACCGTCGTGCCAACCGGCACGCGCTCGTAAAGATCGACGACGTCCTCGTTGCGCATGCGAATGCAGCCGGACGACACCGCGCCGCCGATCGTCCAGGGCTGGTTGGTGCCGTGGATGCGATAGAGGGTCGAGCCGAGATAGAGGGCGCGCGCGCCGAGCGGATTTTCGATGCCGCCGGCCAGCACGGTCGGCAGGTAGCGGCCCTTGGCCGCCTCGCGGGCGATCATTTCGGCCGGCGGACGCCAGTCCGGCCATTCGCGCTTGGCGGTGACTTTATGCGTGCCGGCCCATTCGAAGCCCGGCTTGCCGGTGCCGACGCCGTAGCGCCGCGCCTTGCCGTTCTTCTCGACCAGATAAAGGAAGTTCTGGTGCGTATCGATGACGATGGTGCCGGGTTTTTCCTTCCCGTCATAAGCCACTTCCTGCGGCAGGTAGATCGGGTTCATCTGCTTCGGCACCATGATGGTGCGGCGCGCCGTGCGTGGCACGGCGGCTGTACGGGTCTGGTCCGGTTCAGCCTGCCGCACGGCCTGCCGGCGCTGGCGCAGACGGGGCTGTTCCACCGCCTGCCTGCTCTGGCGCATGACGCGCGGCGCGCCCTGAAGTTGCAGCACCCACGGCGCCGAGAGGTCCGGGCTGACCACGACGGGCGGACGCTCGGCATAGCGGTCGCCGGCATTGGCTGGAGCGGCCAGCAGGACGGCGGCACCGGCGAGCGGCAGAAGGAATCTCATCATCGGGACGTACTCTCGAACTCGATCGTCTTGACGGCGGGAAACGGGTGTCCCGCCCCTTCGCCTGCCGCCATGGTGGCGCCTGAGGGAAACCGAAAAGTGAATCGAAATCAGTAAAATGCCGCTTTGTCAGTAAACCTTCCGGTACGGTTACCGGCCGGTTCAGGAATCTGGTAAAGCGGCCGTAAAGCCGCGGTATCACCGGTTAACCAATGGATAGAGCATGAGCGACGCAACAGGATTGATGACCGGACCCGACGGCGCGGTGCGCTGCGCCTGGCCTGGCAACCTGCCGGACTACCTCGCCTACCACGACAATGAATGGGGTCGGCCGATGGCCGACGACCGGCGGCTGTTCGAGAAGATCTGCCTGGAGGGTTTCCAGTCGGGCCTTTCCTGGCTGACCATCCTGCGCAAGCGCGAAAACTTCCGCGAAGCCTTCGACGGCTTCGACTTCGACCGGGTGGCGAAGTTCACCGAAGCGGACGTCGAGCGGCTGCTGACCAATGCCGGCATCATCCGCCATCGCGGCAAGATCGTCTCCACCATCAACAACGCAAAACGGGCGCGCGAACTGGCTGACGAAGCGGGCTCGCTGGCTGCCTTCTTCTGGCGCTTCGAGCCGGCAGCGGACGAACGACCGGCGGTGGTGGATCTCGCGCATATCCGCGCCAACCCGACCACGGCCGTCTCTGTGCGCATCTCCAAGGAGCTGAAGAAACGCGGCTGGAGCTTCGTCGGCCCGACGACGGTCTACGCCTTCATGCAGGCGATGGGGCTGGTCAACGACCATCTCGAGGGCTGCACCTGCCGCGCTAGGATCGAAGCCGAGCGCAAGGCGTTCAAGCGTCCGGCTTGACCGACCGGCATCAGCCGCCCTTGACCGTTGCCGTCGCCTGCCGCATGGATCGGCCATGCGCGCCAACTACAGAATGCAGCGGCTGTTCGTGCCGCACGACCTTGCCGCCGGAGCCGGGATCGAGGCCGATCCGCAGCAGAGCCATTACCTCACAAACGTGCTGAGGCTGGCGGAGGGCGCCGAGGTCCTTCTGTTCAACGGCCGCGACGGCGAGTGGTCGGCGGCGATTGCCGGCCGGACCAAAAAGACCGTGCGGCTGACCGTTCTGGTAGAGCAAAGGCCGCAGCCGCCGCTGCCGGATCTCGTCTACTGCTTCGCGCCGCTAAAACAGGGGCGGCTCGACTACCTGGTGCAGAAGGCGGTGGAAATGGGAGCCGGCGTTCTGCAGCCGGTCGCGACCCAGCATACGCAGGTTGCGAAGCCCGGTATCGAACGCCTGCGCGCCAACGTCGTCGAAGCGGCCGAGCAATGCGGCATCCTGGCGGTTCCGGAAGTTCGTGAATCCGAAAAGCTGGACCGGCTGCTGGCCGGCTGGGATGCCGGGCGACGGCTGATCTTCTGCGACGAGGACGCCTCGACCAACAACCCGCTGCCTGCCCTGAAGGCGCTCACGGAGAAGAAACTCGGCCTGCTGGTCGGGCCGGAAGGCGGCTTTTCGGACGATGAAAGGAGGATGCTGCGCGCGCTGCCCTTCGTCACCGCCATCCCGCTCGGGCCGCGCATCCTGCGCGCCGACACGGCGGCAGTGGCAGCCCTCGCGGTCATCCAGGCGTCCATCGGGGACTGGTAGCCACTTCCTGCCGGCGACAGGTTCTTGCCATCATCGCGTTTGCGCCCGGACAAACATTCAACTCCATTGACGCATGGCTCAGCAAATTTTGCTTGATCGCTCGGCCTGCTATCGTCCATCAAGCCGCCGCGGCCTGAGGCCGCTAAAGCGTGCCGCGATCTTCCGGATTCGCCCGGCACGCTTTAGATTCCTGATTTTACGCATGTCTTTGTCCCGAAACCGGTTCCCACTTTCGGGAGACATGCTCTAGCGAGCGGGGCGCTCCCGACAGGACGCCAGAAGAGGTTACATGGCGCGCGACACGACGGACAACCAGCCGATAGAAGGCCTCGACCAACTTGTCGACTACCTCGCCGCCGGCAACAAGCCGCGCGACAAATGGCGCATCGGCACCGAGCATGAGAAATTCCCGTTCTATACCGACGGCAACGCCCCGGTGCCTTACGGCGGCGAGCGCGGCATCCGCGCCATTCTGGAAGGCATGCAGGAAAAGCTCGGCTGGGACCCGATCGTCGACGACGGCCGCATCATCGGTCTTGTCGAGCCGACCGGACAGGGCGCCATCTCGCTCGAACCGGGCGGCCAGTTCGAGCTTTCGGGCGCGCCACTGGAGACGATCCACCAGACCTGCCGCGAGGGCAACGCGCATCTCGCCCAGCTGCGCGAGATCGCCGAACCGCTCGGCATCCGCTTCCTCGGCCTCGGCGGCAGCCCGAAATGGTCGCTAGCCGAGACGCCGAAGATGCCGAAGTCGCGCTACGAGATCATGACGCGCTACATGCCCAAGGTCGGCACCAGGGGCCTCGACATGATGTACCGCACCTGCACCATCCAGGTGAACCTCGACTTCGAGAGCGAGCGGGACATGCGCCGCAAGATGCAGGCGTCGCTCAAGCTCCAGCCCTTGTCGACGGCGCTGTTCGCCAACTCGCCCTTCACCGAAGGCAAGCCGAATGGCTTCCTGTCGTGGCGCGGCGACATCTGGCGCGATACCGACAACCAGCGCTCCGGCATGCTGGAATTCTGCTTCTCGCCCGATTTCGGCTTTGCCGACTATGTCGAATGGGCGCTCGACGTGCCGATGTATTTCGTCATCCGCGACGGTCGCTATCACGACATGACGCACATGACCTTCCGCCAGTTCATGGCCGGGGCCGCCCGCAAGGAGGTGCCGGACGGCATGCCGACCATGGGGGACTGGGCCAACCACCTGTCGACGCTTTTCCCCGACGTGCGGCTGAAGCGTTTCCTGGAAATGCGCGGCGCCGACGGCGGACCCTGGCGGCGCATCTGCGCCCTGCCCGCCTTCTGGGTGGGCCTGTTCTACGACGAGACAGCGCTCGACGCCATCGAGGCGCTGACGGCCGACTGGACCTATGCCGAGGCGCTCGCCATGCGCGACGCGGTGCCCGAACAAGGCATTGCCGCGCCGTTCCGCAACACCACGCTGCGTGAGGTCGCCCGCGATGTGCTCGCCATCAGCCGCGACGGGCTGAAGCGGCGCCATCGGCTGAACCGAGACGGCTACGACGAGACGTCGTTCCTGTCGACGCTCGAGGAAGTGGTGGCGCGCGGCACCACCAGCGCAGAGGAAATGCTCAGCGCCTATCACATGCGCTGGGGCGATTCGATCGAGCCGGTCTTTCTCGAATACGCCTACTGACAGCGGTTCAGGACCGCTGCGCGCGCTTGGGAAAGTGCAGGATTTCGGCGGGACGCTGGGGCCGGCTGCATTCGGCTACGGCGACCCGCTCGATCAGGTGGTCGAGCGCCTCGCGCAACTGGCACGCAAGCTCGTCGTCACCGTGCACGTGAAGCCACGCGCCTTCGAGATATTGCCGCACGACGGCGAAATCAGTCTGCATTGTCTCTCCTTGATGCCGCCGCCACCATCGTTTTAGCATCTGCTTCTATGCAAATCGGAAAGGTCCGGGCGGGGAATTGATTCAAAACGGTTTGGATCAATCTGAAACAAAACGTCATTGTCGTTCCCGGCCCGGCTGACATAGGCGTAGGCAGGGCGCGGCGGCGACCGTCCGGCAACGCTGGGTGGAGGCTTCAGGCAACATACCGTCGCGTCCACCTTCTCCCGCTACCTCCTGTACCAGTAGCCCTTCAATCCGTTGCCAAAACACTCTAGGCTGGCGCCATCGGATCGCCGGGAGGAATAGCGATGATGCCCTTGTTCGACATGCTGGCGCAGGCCCAGAACGGCCAGGGCCTCGAACTTCTGGCAAGGCAGTTCAATCTTTCGCAGCAGCAGGCGCAGCTTGCGGTGGAAGCGCTGTTGCCGGCCTTCAGCCAGGGCCTCAAGCGCAGCACGTCCGATGCCCAGGGCCTCGGCGGCTTCATGAACGCGCTGGCCAGCGGGCAGTACGGCCAGTTCTTCGAGAATGCGACTCAGGCCTTTTCGCAGCAGGGCGTGAACCAGGGAAACGACGTGCTCGGCCAGCTTTTCGGTTCCAAGGACCTGTCGCGCGCGGTGGCCGCGCAGGCGGCGCAGGCCACCGGCATCGGCCAGCAGGTCCTGCAGCAGATGCTGCCGGTCATCGCCTCGATGCTGATGGGCGGCCTGTTCAAGCAGACGACGAATCAGATGCCGCAGGCTGGCATGCAAAGCGCCCAGGCCGGAGGCTTCGGCGGTGCCAACAACCCGCTAGGCCAGATCATCGAGGAGATGATGAAGCAGAGCGGCGGCATGATGGGCGGACAGCCCGCGCCGCAGCCGAGGCAGGCGCCGCAGGGCCAGAACCCGTTCGATCCGCTCGGCAACAACCCCTTCGGCAAGGTGCTGCAGGACATGTTCGGCGGTGGAGCCGGCCAGCAGCAGGCGCCGCAGGGACGCGCGCAGCAAGGCCAGAACCCGCTCGGCGACAATCCATGGGGCAAGATCCTCGAAGATATGCTGGGTGGCGGCCAGCAGAGCGGACAGGCACGGCAACGGCAGGCACCGCAGCCGGACCCCGAGCCGCCCAACCCCAGCGGCAGGCCGCGCAATCCCTATGACGACATCTTCGGCAAGATGTTCGAGACCGGCCGCCAGCAGCGCGACGACTACGAGAAGAACATGGGTTCGGTGTTCGATCAGTTCCTGCGCGGCATGGACCGCAACCGCTGAGCTGAACCGCCGACCACCCGCTCAGCGATCGGTCGTGAACTGTTCGTGCGGGGTCTTTTCCCAGAAATGCGGGCGGCGCCACAGTTGCCAGACCGCTCGCCACCCGGCGACCGACATCATCGCCCAGTAGAGCGGGGTCGCCAGCACCACCTTCCAGAAGCCGGCGCGCTCCCGCCGGGTCAATGTCTGCCAGCCGAGCAGCAGGAAGGAGGCGTAGCCGCAGCCGATGTTGACCACATCGACAAGGAGCAGCAGCGAGCGCGCCGTGCCGATCGGCTCGGTGCGCGTCGCGAGGTCGACGACGATCATGGCGAAGGTGGCAAGCAGCAGCGGATGCAGCATGACCGAGGCCAGCATGCCGGCAAACAGCACCTGCGCCACCAGGAAAGAGCGCCAGCCGAGGTCGGCGACAAGGCGGCGCGGCGCCCGCATATGCACCAGCCAGGTCTGCGACCAGCCCTTGAACCAGCGCGTGCGCTGCGGCAGCCAGACGCCGAAGCGCGTCGGCGCCGGTTCGTAGGTCGGGCAGGAAATCGTCTCGGCCCTGTAGCCGAAACTGGCCAGCCTGACGCCGAGATCGGCGTCCTCGGTGACGTTGAAGGGGTCCCAGCCGCCGACCTGGTCCAGTGCGGCGCGGCGGAAATGATTGGACGTGCCGCCGAGCGGCAGGACGAGGTTGCGGCTCGACAGCCAGGGCAGCAGCCCCCTGAACAGGCCGGCATATTCGAAGGCGAACATGCGCGCGATCATGCCGGCATGGCGGTTGGATATTTCCAGCGGCGCCTGCACGACGGCAAGGTCGGGGCCGCGGCTGCGAAAGCGCTGCCAGGCCTCGACGAGTTGCATGGGATGGGGCCGATCCTCGGCGTCGTAGAGGGCGACGAATTCGCCGCCTGTCATCGGCAGCGCATAGGCGAGAGCCTTCGGCTTGGTGCGCGGGTGGCCGGGAGGCACCTCGACGACCTCCATATGTGCCGGCAGCGCGTGCGCGCGGATGGCGGCAAGCGTGGCGGCATCGTCAGCCTCGCAGACAAGCTTGATCTCCAGCCTCTCGCGCGGCCAGACGAGGCGATCGAGCGCGGCCAGCAGGTGCGGGACCACCTCCGCCTCCTTGCAGAGAGCCACGAGCACGGAAAAAGGCGGCGCGTTCGGCGGCGGCAGGCCGAGTTTCGGCCGCTCGACCGGCGGCCTGGGCGCTGCCAGCGCGGCGAACCGCAAGGCCACGCAGGCAAAGAAGAAGAAGGTAGCGGCCGCATGGAGGAAGTCCAGCATCTGCAAGGGCATGAGCACGAGCCCGACGGGAATGGCCGTCATGGCGAAGCCGACGATGATGCCCTGCCACGCCTGGGCGACGACGCGGGCCGACATCTGGGGAAGACGGTCGAACAGGCGGCCGACCGCGTTCCTGGCCAGGAACGGCCGCGTGCGTTGCAGCACCGCGGCACGCAACGCCGCCGCCGGGACGATCTTCAGCCGTCCGGCCAAGGCCGGACTGGCGCGCACGCGCTCGCGCACGACGCCGAGGCGGATACGCTCGGGCGTGATGAGGAAGGAGACGTCGCCGCCTTTCTCGAAAAGCTTGACGGGGACATGACCGCCATGGCGCCGCAGCAGGACCAGCGCATGCGCGTCACCGACGATCAGCCGCTCGGGATCGACCTGCTCGGCCGCCGCAATTCCCAGGTCTGCCGCCATCGCGCGCACCAGCCGCCCCTGGTCGATGCCGCAGTCGACAAGGCCGACGGCGAAGTCGCCGCCTTCGATATGGGCGCGCGCGGCGACCTCGTAGGCCGTTTGCGGCGGCACGCCCAGCCTGGCGAGCACGCCTCGCCATTCCACCAGTTCGGGAAAAAAGACCTCCGCCAGCAGCACGCCATAATCCGGCCCGACCGCGGCGGCCGGATCATTCAGCGGATAGGCTGGCGATCCGTGCGGGAGCCCCTCCCCGTCCGGAAATTCGTATGAGCCCATGATGGCTCGCCGTCCCCCGTCCTGCCGCCGCCATGCTCAGCGGCGGCTCCCTCCTCTTCCGGCCGCCCCCACGGCCGTCTGCCCCGCAACCCCTCGCGCGGCAGTCGATGCAACCCGAGAATAGCTTTTATTTGCATCGGGGAAACCGAAATCCGTTGTGATCTCGCCGTTTTCATAAGACAAGCTCGGGGGTCGATGGAGAACCTCGCGTGACCTTGCGCCGCCTTGCCATTGCCCTGACCTGCGCCGGCACAGTTTGTCTCGGCGCGGTCATGTCGGAGCCCGCCGTCGCCGCGGGTCCGCAGGCGCCCATCCTGTGGGACTCGCAGGAGCGGCTGGCGAAGCCCGATCTGGCGGCGATGCCGCGCCTGCGCTTCCTCACCACGACGGACTTTCCGCCGTTCAATTTCCTCGACGGCAGCGGCCGCCTGTCTGGCCTGCACATCGACCTGGCGCGGGCGATCTGCGCCGAGCTCGGCCTTGCCGCCAAATGCGAAATCCAGGCCCTGCCGTGGGACGAGCTCGACGCGGCGTTGCAAAAGGGCGAGGGCGAAGCCATCCTGGCCGGCATCGCGGTGACGGCCAAAACGCGCGAGAAATACGCCTTTTCGCGCCCTTACCTGCAATTTCCGGCACGCTTCGTCGTGCCGAAGGCCAAGCCGGTCACCGAGCCGATATACGCCTCCCTGCAAGGCAAGAAAATCGGCGTCGCCGCCGGCAGCGGCCACGAACGCCTGCTGCGCGACGATTTCGGCAAGGTGCAGGTCGCAACCTACGCCAAGCCGGAAGAGCTTTATGCCGACCTCAAGGCCGGCAAGCTCGACGCCGCCTTCGGCGACGGCATGCGCCTTTCCTTCTGGCTCGGCGGCTCGGATTCGGCCGATTGCTGCCGCTTTGCGGGCGGCCCCTACATCGCGCCGGAATATCTCGGCACGGGGCTTTCGATCGCCGTCAAGGCCGACAATCCCGCCCTTGCCGCGGCCTTCGACTATGCGCTGCAACAAATCTCGGTGAAAGGCACCTTCGCCGAGCTCTACCTGCGCTATTTTCCGGTCAGCTTCTACTGAACGGCCGCAACCGGCTAGGTCAGGGTGCGGTGGCGAGCCTTGGCACCCTGCGCGATCGCCGCCACCGTCAGCGTGTCGAGATCGAGCCGACGGCGGATCAACTGGAGCACGCGCACTTCCTCCAGCCGCATCTCGAGGTCTGCGGCGGCCACCTCGAAGGCAGCCGCGTAGGCGGTATCCCTCAGCCGTGCCGGCAGCACGTCGGCGACGAGGTCGAGCACGCCGTCCAGCCCCTCGGTGTCGTTCAACAGCCTTTGGCAATCCTGCGCCACGTCGATGATACGGTCGGCATCGAAATCCTCGAAAACCGGCCAGCTTCGCACCACGGCGCCGATGCGGCCAAGCTCCGCATCGGACATCTCGCGGTCGGAGGCGGAAGCGATCACCATCAGGTAGATCAGCGCTTCATGGGTCGTCGGAACAGGCATGGTTTTCCCTCGTTGCGTGGCCGGCAAGGTAGGAAGGCGCCGGCAACGCCGCAAGGAAAAAGCCGCCTGCCGTTGACGCTTAAGGCTTGCGCGCATAGAGCATGCCTCGTGCCGCCGTCGGCGGCCTTTCTTCCCCGTAGGACCAGCTTCATGACGCGATCCAACATGATCGACCTTTCGCCCGAAATCCTCGCAGCCGCAGCCGAGAGCAAAGCCTGGCCGTTCGAGGAAGCGAAAAAGATCGTCAAACGCTACGAGAAGACGGGCTTTCCCGGAACCGTGCTGTTCGAGACGGGCTACGGCCCGTCCGGCCTGCCGCATATCGGCACCTTCGGCGAGGTGGCGCGCACCACGATGGTGCGGCACGCCTTCCGGGTGCTGACCGAAGACAAGGTGAAGACGCGGCTGCTGTGCTTCTCCGACGACATGGATGGCATGCGCAAGATCCCGGACAATGTACCGGATCGCACCGCGCTCGAGCCCTACCTGCACATGCCGCTCACCGTCGTGCCGAATCCGTTCGGCGGCGACTACGAGAGCTTCGGCCACCACAACAACGCGATGCTGCGGCGCTTCCTCGACACGTTCGGCTTCGACTACGAGTTCGCCAGCGCCACCGACTATTACAAGTCCGGCCGCTTCGACGCGATGCTGCTGCGCGCGGTCGAGAAGTACGACACCATCATGAAGGTGATGCTGCCGACTCTCGGCCCGGAGCGGCAGGCGACCTACAGCCCCTTCCTGCCGATCTCGCCGAAGAGCGGGCGCGTGCTCTACGTGCCGATGAAGCGTGTCGACGCCAAGGAAGGCACCATCACCTTCGACGACGAGGACGGCACGGAAACCACGCTGCCGGTCACCGGCGGCGCGGTGAAGATGCAGTGGAAGCCGGATTTCGGCATGCGCTGGGCGGCGCTCGGCGTCGACTTCGAGATGTTCGGCAAGGACCACCAGACCAACCAGGTGATCTACGACAAGATCTGCATCATCCTCGGCGGCCGCGCGCCGGAGCACTTCGTCTACGAACTGTTCCTCGACGAGCACGGCCAGAAGATCTCGAAGTCGAAGGGCAACGGCCTGACCATCGACGAATGGCTGACC
>Ga0182738_1000857_pt1 | contig 40511 bp, 66 predicted proteins | sample eDN5th30CBELigMG_FD_128876 | JGI IMG/M metagenome (GOLD analysis project Ga0182738, IMG submission 128876) | Enriched Miracle-Growth compost microbial communities from Emeryville, California, USA - eDNA 5th pass 30_C BE-Lig MG (version 2)... ...
AGTAGCGGAGTACTTGCAGGCTGTGCGACGGAGCGTCGGGCCAGACACGACGCGCGGCCTTGAGCGTGCAAATCCAGACCTTGCCGCCGACCGCTACATCAAGGAACTTCTTCTCGTAGGCGCTGCTGTGTGCCGCGAGGAAGTCCGCGCCCTGCAGAAGCGCCGGCAGCATCTGATCGAGCGTCGCCGCCCCGGCCAGATCGGCGTTGCTGATGTGGTGCACGGCGCGCGCATCAGGCTCGATCTCGATGCCGCTGTTGACCAGCTGAGCCACACCAGACCCCGGTCGCAGGCTGGGCACCCATCGACCTTCGCCGGCCTCCGTCATCACCACGTCGTGCCATCCGATCTCGCAGATGGCCGCGTCCGGCGGTTCCTTGCTGGAGGTGGTCTCCACGTCGATGCAGCGGATGATCTTCATGCCGATGCTCCCTTCGCGATCTTCGCGTCGAGCAGGGCCATCGCGCGCTTGAACTGGCCGGCCGGGAGGTCCTCGATGCGCTCGATCTCGAACTTGGCGAGGAACTTCGGCAGGTCGGCATTCGCCTCGATGATCTTCGAGCGGAGGTCGGCGGCCTGATCTTCCGTCAGCCCCTTCTCCGGCTCCGATGACCGCCCATCGTCATCAGCCGCCGCCGCCAGCCCGAGCGCTGCCTTGAGCGTGTAGCGCTGGAGGAAAGTGATCGTCGAGCCGATGGCCTGGATGCTGTTCTTGTTGCCGCTGTCGTCGCGTCCGGCGGTTAGCGTGTTCTCCTCGGCGTGCCCGTCGCGATGCGAGAGGATGCAGGTCACCGTGACCGGCTCGTTCGGCGGCGACGACGTGCGGAAGCGGTAGGACAGGCCGTGCTTGGAGAGGATCGGGTCGACCGACCGGGCGATCTCCGCCAAATCCTCGAATACGTAGTTGGTGCGGACGCCGGTCTTACCGGTGAAGTCGACCACCCGGTTCTTGCGAATGACCGGGACTTCCGCCTTCGCCAGCGCGATCGCCGCGTCGAAAGCCTTCCGGGCCTGATTGCGCTCGTGGCGCTCCTGGAGGTCCATGAACTTCTCCAGCGTCGCCATGTCGGCGCCGCGGGACAGAGCCCGGTCGAGCAGTTGTAGCGGCGTCACTTCGCGGCCGGCCGGAGCCTCGTCCACGATGACGATTTCGTTCGCGTGAGCGTTCATCGACGTGCCTCCAGGGTCTGGCGCATGGACCTCTTGGGCCAGCGGTATTTCGGCTTGGCGCCGATGTACTTCTGCCGCTGCCGGCGGATCTTGGCCGTCTTCGGCTGACTGACCTCGGCCGTGTAGCGTCGGTGGCATTTGACGTGCGCGGGCTTGCGGTTCTCGGGGACGTCCTCGCCGCCGGCCGCCAACTCGATGACGTGGTGAATCTCCATCTGGCGGCCATGCTCTATCGGCTGGCCGCACAGGCAGCAGATGCCTCCGTTGTCGTCGTAGCAGCGCTCGCGTTCGCGGGCGGAGAGGCGCTTGCGAGCCATGGTCAGTCCCCCTCTGGCTCGGCAAAGAGTTGCGAGAGCGGACCGAAGCCCGTCGTTGTATCCGTCAGGTAGGCGATGCTGCCCTCTAACAGCGTGCTGGCAACCTTCGGGTCGCCGCCAGACATGATGCTGATCATGAAGGCCGTCGAACGGAGCATCCCCTCCAATGCGGCGGACATCCTCTCCGGCTCGCGTCTGCCGGCGACCATTTCCTTGGCGACGATGCCGGTGAGGCGTACGGCGAAATCCGCGTCCATCACCCTTCCCCCTGCTCGCCACGGGCAGCACGGAGAGCGGCTTCGGCGATCTCCTGCCTCCGGACCATCTCTTGGGCGAGGGAAGCGGCCATGCTCACCACGTCGCCGGTCTGCACATCAAACCCGGCCGCGCACTGTTCCAGTGCCTCGGCCATAGTCGGTGCGGCGGCGATCAGGCGGGCCGCCATCTCATCGGCGGAAGGCGTCCAATGGACGATGCGGCAGACCGGATAGTCGTCGGCGTTGACGACAGAGAACGCGCCGTTTCTGCCAGTCTTGACCGACCAAGGTGCTGACCACGCATCCATCACATCCCCCTCGCCAATGTCTGCTCTGCGATCCAGGAGCATCCGAGAACGGACACGAACATCAGGACGGTGAGCGTGGGCAGTTCGTAGCGCCGGATCATGCCGAGGTCGTCGTCGCGCTCAACGGGAGAGACGGGCGTCTCGGCGCGGCCGGTGCCCTCGCACTCGGGGCAGGGCGACATGATCGCGTCGTCGTGCCAGAAGCCGCAGCCGTGCTCGTAGATGGTCGCGGTGCCGGTGCAGACCTCGCCAGTGCCGTCGCAGTACTGGCATTCGAGGAAGCGGCGCTCGGCACTCACGACAGCCCCCACTGGTACCGGTCGGCAGCCGCCTTGATCTCGTCAGCGATGCGACGGATGTCGTCGAGGATCTGGTGGTTGGCAGCCGGAGCATCGTTATCGACCCGGAAGCCGATGATGCGCTGGATGTTGTCGAGGCGCTTTTCGGCCTCGCTCAAAGCCGAGCACAAACCTTCCTCGCCGGGGTCGGCCTTGAGCGAGGCACGGAACTGCTGACGGGCAGGCGAGGGGCGGGAGAAGCTTGCGGACATGGCTATGCGGCCTCCTTCGTCTCAGAGACGACCGAGTCGTCTTCGGTGAGCATTTCGATCTCGTTCTCGAGGTCTTTGATCTCGGCGGCGATTTCCGCGTCGCTGTCCCAGTCCGACAGGCCGAGGATGTTCCACTCGTCGCGCTGGCGGGTGAGGCGGGCAATCTCAGCCCGGAGTTCGGATGCGGTGTAGGGGGTCATCGTCGGGCCTCCGGTCAGTCGTCGAGGTTGTCGATGAAGTCGGCGACCGCTTCGGCCTCAGTCCGGCCGTAGCCATATCCGCCGAGCTCCTCCTCGCCGTCGAAGTAGGCGCACCAGTCCATCGCCATGAACGGGATCGGCGGGCGGAGGTGGCTGGTGACGATCTTCCGGCCGTTGTGTCTGTAGGCGGAGGCGTTGGTCATCGTCTGCCCTCTGTTCGATGAGGACAACTGTAATGGGCTATTGCCCACCTGTCAATGGGCTATTTCCCATTTCGTCGCGGACGTGATACCACCGGGCCCACCCCGCCCCACCTGGAGCGGGCGAATCAGGAGGGAGTGATGGTGCTGCTTTGGCGGCCGGTGCAGCGGGTGCTACGCTCGGATGACTACGCCGAGGGGGAGGGTGGCATCTTGGAGTTCAGGCTGACCTACGCTGGCCCGCTGTTCGCTCACCGCGATGACGGGCGGCTTCGGGGGCGTTCTGTTCATGTGCACTCGATCCGCCGTCATTTCCACCAGCAGCTTGCCGCGCTGTGGGCGGTTCATCCCGGCCTAGTGGCCATCGCCGAACGGATCCACAAGGATGGCCCGAACGACCTGTTCCCGACGATGCGGCACGACGGGTTCGTGTGGCAGCCGATTGTTTCTGACGTCAGCGGCCTGATCTGCAAGGTTGACGTTCTGATGTTGCGCCACGGACCGCCGGGCCACGCAATCCACGATGTGGATAATCGGCTCAAGACGCTGTTCGACGCGCTACGCAAGGCGAAGAACGTGTCGGAGCTCGGGGCCGCTGCCGGGGCAGGACTACAGACGCCTCAGGAGGGCGAGGACCCGTTCTACGTGCTCCTCGAGGATGACCGACTGATCACCGATATCGCCGTCACCACCGACCAGCTCCTGGAGCCGGTACCTGGCGTCGACAAGCCCGAGGACGGCGTGCGGCTCGTCGTGCACGTGCACATCCAGCCCTACAAGGTGATGATCGGCAACCTGATCGTCGCCTAGCCCGTCCCCGTCACCGGCTCCTTCACCCCGAGCGCCTTGAGGACACCGACCCTCTCCTTGTCCGCCTGGATCAGCGCCAGCGCGGCTTCGGCAAAGAGGATGACGATATCCGCGATCAGCATGTCGTCGGCCTCTTCGGAGGCGATTTTCAGCCGTTCGATCAGGTCATGGTTCGGGCCGTCAGCCATCGGTGCCGGTGCCTTTGTCAGTAGCGCCAGCGCATATCGCTGAGCGAGGTGAATACTACGTACAGGCAGACGAGATAGGCCAGAGCGATGAACACGGCGTCGATGTACAGCCTGGCGTGGGATCGTCGCAGCATTCGCTCAGCATTGACCTGCGTTTCAGCCATTTCGTCGTCATCGTCATCGATAAGGTCGGGTGCCTTAATCCCGGTCGCCCGCTCGATGACGGCGAGACGAAGGTGGATGCTCGTGAGTTGGGTCGTGAAGTAGAGAGCCTGGTGCAAGGCGATGCTGCGCATCGTTGTGTAGATGAGGCCCAGGATCGCCACAATAAGCTTGTCCCTTGGCTCGTAGACTTGGGAGAAGACCCACAGGATGACAACCAGATTGAAAAGACCAACTACGACACCCCAGGCGTAGCGGACCCAATGCATATCACAGGTCCAAAATCGTGCGCCGGACCCGCCCGACGACGAACACCTTTCGTTTCTGATCTGGAAAGATCGGCTCGTTTGCCGGGTTCGTAGAATACGGCGCGAGCCGGGGAGGCGGGCCCGGCCGCCACAGCTTATAGGTGGCCTCGCCCCGGAGCCCAAAGACGAACGGCTTCCCAGGGACAAGCTTCGTTTCGGCCCGATTGACGATGATGAAGGACCCTTCCGGCGAATAGCGGTCCATGGAATCGCCCACCACTCGGAGGGCAAAATAGTCCCCGCGCGACAAGCCAGCCACCGGGATCGTCTTGCCTTCGCCGCTTGGCGTTGACTCGCCTTCGGCGAGCTGCCCTGCGCTTACCCATGACAGCACGGGGACAAACGTCTCCTCGCCGTCGTCTTCACCGATCAGCCGCGTGACCGTCGTCCCGAGGACATTCGCGATCTTCTGGAGCTTGTCGATTGTAGGAACGCGGTCGCGCTCAAGTACGTCGCGCACATAGGTCTCGCCGAGACCCGCATCCAGCGAGAGCTTCTTCATCGTCGGCTGCCCAGGGCCACCCACCAAGCCCCGGAGCCGTTTCCTCCACTCATGCTCCATGATGGGAGATTGCCCAACGCAACCATAGCGGTCACGTGGGTAATAGCCCATTGACGGATGGGCTATAGCCCATTATGCTACCGCCCCATGGCCACAGAGAGTGAACTCCTCAAACGCATCGAGACCTACTGCGCGGCGAATGACGTGGCGCCGTCGACCTTTGGCAGGAAGGCGGTCAACGACGGCAAGCTCGTTGAGCGCCTTCGGTCGGGCAAGTCGATCACGCTCGACACGTTGCGGAAGATCGAGGCCACCCTCAACGCCCCCACCTCAGAGGCGGCAGCATGAGCGCCGTAGCCTCCGGCCAGCTCCGCTCGTACATCGCCTCGGTCCCGGCATCGCCGGTTGCGCCTGCGACCCCCGACCTCGCAGCCGAGGAAAGCGTCGGGACTGATGCGAGCTTGGACGACAAGGCCGGGTCGGCGGTTGCCCCGGCCCTTGTCGCTTCCACCGCGGAGCCATCCCCGCGCCAAGAAAGCGATGGCACCTATCCAGTTGAGGAGAGCCGCGAGGGGCGGACCTGCTCGGGGCGTGGCCCCGAGAGCACAAACCCCGAAGCCTCGCCGCAGGACGATGGCCTCACTCCTGCGGGAACAGCGGCGACTCATCCCGACGATGACTGGCCCGAGATGCCCGCATTCCTCGCCCGCACAGAGCAGGGGAGGGGGTAGATGCGCGTCGCGGCCCTCTTCGTCGAGACGAACGGCGTGTACTACGGCCTGCCCGATGTCGATCCATGGGACTTGGCGCGAGACGCGCGTCTCTATGCCGGGCCGTATCCGGTCGTTGCTCACCCACCCTGCCAGCGGTGGGGCCGATACAGCGAGACCCATCCGATTACGGGCAGGATCGCGCGAACCGGCGATGATGGAGGCTGCTTCGCCCATGCGCTGCAAGCCGTCCGCACCTACGGCGGCGTCATCGAGCACCCCAAGGACAGCAAGGCGTTTGGGGAGGAGCATGGGTTCGGGCTCGGGAAGCCGATGGCGCTGGGCTGGTCCCGCTCCAATGACGGCATCGGCTGGATATGCCAGGTCGAACAGGGGCACTACGGGCACTTCTCGCGAAAGCCGACGTGGCTTTACGCAGCGCACTGCGATCTCCCGAGCCTGATCTGGGGGCGAGCGGAGCAGCGCATTCACCCGGTCGCCCTCGCCAAGCACGGCTACGAGAAGGCCCGCCGCATCGGCGTGATGGCGATGGTCGGCGGCAAGGACAAGACGCGCATCCGAAATGCGACCCCGCCTGAGTTCCGCGATGTCCTGCTCGACATGGCGCGCTCCGTGTCCGTCTTCGCGGAGGCAGCATGAAGGCCGGGCGCTCCCATTCATCGAGGGCATCGGAAGCGCCCGGCCATGGCGGCGTACTCTGCCGCGTCTCATTTCCCCTCCGCGCCGATCTCCCCAGTGCCGGCGCGTCGAGCGGTGCCCGGCGGCACCCCCTCCCTGTCGCCGGGCACCAGCCGTTCCATGAGCCGATCCACGATGACGCCGATGTGCTCGGGCCCGGTTCGCCGCAGTTCCCCGGCATACCCCTGCATGAAGCCGATCCATTCGTCGTCGGCCCAGTCTGCGATGTAGCAGGCGACGCGATACGTCTTCGCCACATGCAGCGAAAGCGCGATCTCCAGGGCCTCGACCCGAGCTTCCAGCGCATCCTGCATTCGCCTTCTCCCTGCATTTCCGTCGAGCCGGCCAAAGCCGCCAAGCACGTCCGTCTCGACCGTGGAAGCGTTTCCGCTCCCGTCGTGTTCGTCAGGGCACGACTATGGAGCAAACGATGGAACGGCGCGTACCAGCCAGAGGTACAACGGTGACCGCGATTGATTTTGTCGACAACGCCCGGGGCTATGCCCGGCTCCTCGAGGAGGATGCCGCGCAGCGTTCCGGGGTGCCAATCGAGGATGCCCGCCCTATTGTGGCCGGCAGGCTCGGCATCGCTCCGGGGACGCTCACCAGTCTCCGGAAGAACCGTCTCAAAGACATATCGGCAGCCGTCTATGACAGACTCAACAAAGCAGCCGCGCAGCTCATCGAGCGACAGATCGCCAACCTTGAGCACGAGCTCGACGTCGTTCGGCGGCAAGGTCTGGACGGTGATCCTGATCGCTACGCGACCGCTCTGGAAGCGCTGGTTGCGCGGGCGAAGAAAGACGTAGGCCGGTCGCCTGTCGCGGCCTCCGACGATGGGGGCGCGTGATGGGCGCCCCTCTCGCCATCGATCTGTTCTGCGGCTTGGGCGGCTGGACCGAAGGCCTCCTCGCCGAGGGCTATGACGTCGTCGGCTTCGACATCGAGCGGCACGTCTACGGCGAGCACCAATACCCGGCCCAGCTCGTCGTGCAGGACGTGCTCACGCTGCACGGCTCGCAGTTCCGAGCGGCTGCACTGATCGTCGCCTCGCCGCCGTGCCAGGAATACTCCTACATGGCGATGCCATGGTCGAAGGCGAAGGCCAAGGCCGCCGCGATCCGCGCCGATAAGACCGGCGCCGAGCTCGAACACCTCAACCGCCTGTTCAATGCCTGCTTCCGCATCCAGCGCGAGGCCTGCGAGGCGGCCGGCCGGCATATCCCGATGGTCGTCGAGAACGTGCGCGGCGCGATCCCGTGGGTGGGTCGGAGCCGGTGGAACTACGGCTCGTTCCATCTGTGGGGCGACGTGCCGGCACTCATGCCCGCGGCGAAGCATATCAAGGTGCCGACGATGGGCGCGGGATGGTACCCGCCAGGCCACCCGAAGCATGTGCCAGGCCTTGGGTTCAACACGCATGCCGCTCGCGCCACGAAGAACACCGGCGGCTCGTGGTTCAACATCGGGTCGCCGGGCCAGAAGGTGGTGGGGCAGAACCCCGTCCATGCGCTGGCCGGCACCAAGCATGGCGGCGATTGGTTCGCGGAAGCCCGCAAAGGCGGGACGATGGCGTCCTTCAGTTCCAAATCGCCGCAACGCAAGTTCGCCTCGGCGATGATTGCCAAAATCCCGCTGCCCCTCAGCCGGCATATCGCGGCGACGTTCCACCCCGCACATCGTCGCGAGGCTGCATGAGCCCCGCCACCGCCTTCCTCTTCTGGATACTCGGCATCTGGATCGTCCTGATGCTCGGCGCGCTTGTGTCTTCGCTGGCGCTGATGCTCCGCGATGCCCGGAGGCGAAGGCGATGACCGACGACGATCTCGAGATCCCGGAATTTCTGCGCCGCCCAACCGCAAAGGAGCGAGAAGAGATGGCACGACGGAAGAAGCAGGACGAGACGATCGAGACGCCGGCCGCCGGCGACGACGTCGGCAATGCCGACGCCACCGAGGCCAACGGTAGCATCGGCCACAACTCCAAGGCCGCTCCGCCCGACCTCACCGAGGAGCAGCGCCAGGCGCTCGCCCTCCAGTGGAAGAAGAAGTACCAGACCGACCTCGGTGCCAAGAAGGCGGCTGATGCTGCGCTGAAGAACACCGGCAAGCTGATCAAGGCCGAGCTCGGCGCTGACGGACTCGACCTGATCAAGGACATGATCCTCCTGGAGACGGACGACGGCGAGGAGAAGCTTCGGGCACGGGCGGAACGCGCCAAGCGCGCGGCGATGTACATGGCGGCTCCGCTCGGCTCGCAGTTCGATTTCTTCGATGACCGTATGCCGGCGACCGATCGTGCGTTCGCCGAGGGCAAGCGGGATGCGATGTCCGACCTGCCGCTCGCCAATCCCTATGATCCGTCGGTGCCTCAGTTCGGCCAGTACGCCGAAGGCTGGCACGCCGGACAGAAGGCGCTGATCGATGCGCAGAAGGCCCGTGACGCCCGCGACTTCGGGACGGTGAGCTCGGAGGAGCAGGAGGCCCTCGACGAGATCGAGGCGAACGGCATTGCCGGCGCGATCGGTGCACACGCCGACAACGGCGCTGCGGCGCACGCTCACTGAGGCTGACGTGACCGCGGCCGTCATCATCCAAGTGGCAGGGCCTCCCCGAGGAAAGGGGAGGCCACGCTTCAGTCGCGCCACCGGCCGCGCCTACACGGACGCTGCGACACGTGCCTACGAGGGCGATCTTCGCGCCTATGCCGTCGATGCGATGCGCGGCCGTGATCTGTTCGCCGGCCCCGTACTGCTCAAGCTCATGGCGATCTTCCCGATACCGGGAACATGGTCGAAGAAGAAGCGCGCTGCGGCTCTTGCCGGCGCGGTGCGGCCGACCGTCAAGCCCGACCTCGACAACATCCTGAAGCTGACCGACGCGCTCAACGGCGTGGTGTGGGTCGACGACAAACAGGTCGTCGCCATCACGCAGATCAAGGTCTATGGCGAGCGGCCGGCACTCCGGCTCGAGGTCATCCCGCTCAGCGGAGGCTCGGCATGACGGAGCGCCCCACCTGCAACCAGATCCGCGCCGCGTCCGACAACGGGTTCGCCATCTGCGGCCGATGCGGAACAGAGCATCCTACGGCCGGACAGCAACACCTCAGGAGCCCATGGCGCATCACGCCCCGCTGCATTGACTGCGGCGAACCGTTGCTGTTGCCCCGCCGCGCGGAGAAAGCCGCATGACGGCGCGGATCATGATGCGGGACATCCTCACCGAGGTTGCGGCCAAGCACCGGCTGCGTGTGTCGGACATAACCGGCCGCAGTCGCCTTCGCCCTATCGTCATCGCCCGGCAGGAGGTGATGTATCGCTGCCGCTCCGAGGCCGACAAGTCGTATCCGCAGATCGGCCGCTTCCTGTCCAAGGACCACACGACCGTCATCCATGGCTTCCGCAAGCATCAGGAGCGCGTGCGTCCATGACGGTGTCATGCCCTTGCTGCGGCCAGCCGGTGAGCGACGCTGCGACGCTGATGGTGAGCCCGGACGGGCTTGTCGTCTCGCGCTTCGGCGCGACGGCGAATCTCACCCCCGGCCAGGCCGCGGTCTTCGAGGCGATCCGGAAAAAGTACCCGGCGCACGCGACCACCGACACGATCCTGACCAGCCTCTACTGGCGCGACGATGAGCCGGAGTGGTCCGAGAGTGTCTTGTCGGTCCATCTGCACAACCTCCGCCGCCGCCTCGCACCGCTCGGCCTGAGCATCCGCAACGTCTGGCATACCGGCTATCGCCTCGTGTTCCACGACAAGCCGGTCGAGAGGGCCGCCGCATGAGCGCGCATTCCGATCCCGACCTCTGCGATCTTGACGCGGGCCACATCGATTTTTCCCGCCTGTCCCAGGACACAGCGCGGAGAACCCTACGCTTCTCCGTAACGGCCATGCTGCTCTGCGCACGGGGCAACGGCGCCACGCTGGCCACCATGAAAGCGCTCATCTTGCACCTCCGTTCGCCGGACGTCGCAATCCTCACCGATAGCGACGCTGCCGACATCATCGATCACCTTGGACTAGGGAGCGCCTGAGATGGCTCGCATACGGAGCATCTTCCCCGAGATGGCGACCGACGAGGCCTACATGGCCATGTCGGCCTACACCAAGGCAGCTTGGCCGCTCCTATGGACGCAATGCGACGACCACGGCGTCTTCGAATGGAAGCCTCTGGTGCTCAAGGCGCGCATCCTGCCGGCCGACATGATCGACTTCGAGACGATCTTGGCGGAACTGGTCTCGCTTGATCGGGTCCGCAAGGTGGAAATCGATGGCCGCGAATATGGGTTGGTGAGGAACTTCGGCAAGTTCCAGAGACCCAGAAAGCCGAACTACCTGTTCCCTGTGCCGGATGAGTACCGATCGTACCTCGCTTTAAGCGGCCCGAGTACGGAACCGGGGCCGCTTGAAGATGACCCGGTTCCGCAAAAGTCCGGAAGCGCTCCGCAGATGGAGGATGGAGGAGGGAGTAGGAAGAGGGAGAACAAGAAACCAGAACCTGTCGGTTCTGGCGGCGAGCCGCCGTCAACATCGCAGTTCATTTTCGCCAAGGGCCGGGAATTGCTGGCTTTGGCGGAAAGGCCGCCAAAGGACCCCGGAGCGTTGATCGGCAAGTGGCTGCGAGAAAGCGGCGACGACGCGGTGTTGCTGGCCCTGAAATCCTGCGAGGCCAAGCGAACGCCGGACCCGGTTTCGTACATCACGGCGGCGCTGCGAAAGCGCGGGCCGCCCGGTGCTCCGAACGATGACGCGATCTACCGAGGGGTTCTGTGATGGCGGACATCACCGAGATCTCGCGCGGCCTCGCATCCCGGGCGCAGTCGGTCGCCGAGTACCTGCTGCCGAACGGCCGGAAGTTCAGTCAGGAATGGTCGGTCGGGTCCATCCATGGCGAGCAGGGCGACAGCCTCAAGGTCCACCTCAGCGGCCCGAAGGCCGGCGTGTGGTCCGACTTCGCAACGGGCGAGAAGGGCGACCTGATCGACCTGTGGTCCGCGGTGCGCCGGGTGAACCTCGCCGAGGCGATCAACGAAGCGCGGGAGTGGCTGGGCCTCTCCCGGCCGGCGCCGTACCGTGACCCTCGGCCGAGCTACACGCGGCCGGCTCGGCCGAAGTGCACCGCGGCGGCGGGCTCGGTGTTCGACTACCTCACGGTGGATCGTAACCTGCCATCGGCAGTGCTCCAGGCCTATCGGGTCGGCTCGACGGAGACCGAGATCGTTTTCCCGTTCCTGCTGCCGGGCGGCGATCTCGCCATGGCGAAGGTGCGGAAGGCAGAGGCCGGAGCATCCCCGAAGCCGACTGCGGCGAATTGCGAGCCGGTGCTGTTCGGTTGGCAGGCGATCCCGGACGATGCCCGCGAGGTCGTGATCACCGAAGGCGAGATAGATGCCTTGAGCATGGCGGCCTATGGCCATCCGGCGATGTCCGTGCCGTTCGGTGGCGGTGGTGGCGGCAAGCAGAAATGGATCGAAAGCGAGTTCGAGCGGATGGACCGCTTCGAACGGATCTACATCGCCACCGACATGGACAAGCCCGGCGACGAGGCCGCCGAGGAGATCGCCAACCGCCTTGGCCGGCATCGATGCCTGCGGGTGAAGCTGCCGCTCAAGGATGCGAACGCCTGCCTGGTCGATGGCATCGGCAAGGACGCGATCGATGCTGCGATTCGCGACGCGGCGCACCTCGATCCCGAGGGCCTGCGCCAGCCGACCGGGTTCAGCGCCCAGGTCATCGAACTGTTCTGGCCGGCGCACGAGACGCATGTCGGATATCGCCCGCCTTACGGCAAGCTCCGCGATCGGCTGCTGTTCCGTCCGGCGGAGGTGACGCTATGGGGCGGCGAGTCCGGTGCCGGCAAGAGCCAGATCCTTTCGGACTGCATCGTCGACTGGATCAACCAGGGCAGTCGGGTGTGTCTGTCGTCGCTCGAGATGAAGGCGGCGCAGACCCTCAAGCGCATGTGCAAGCAGGTGGTCGGGGTCGACCGGCCGACCGAGCAGGCGATCATCAATTCGCTGACGTGGCTCGATCGTGGCCTGCTGCTCTACGAGCGCGTCGGCAAAGCCAGTGTCGACGGGTTGCTCGAGGTGTTCGACTATGCCCGCGCCAAGTACGGCTGCGACCAGTTCGTGATCGACAGCCTGATGCGCCTCGGCATCGCCAGCGACGACTACACGGGGCAGGAAAAGGCGGTGTTCCGGCTGGTCGACTGGACGCTCGCGAACAACGTCCACACGCACCTCGTCGCCCATGCCCGGAAGGGCGGGCAGATGCGATCGGGCCCCTCGGAAACCGAGGACATCAAGGGCGCGATGGAGATCGGCGCCAACGCCTTCAACATCATCACGGTGTGGCGGAACCGTCGGCTCGAGGACGAGATCAAGGCCGCGGAGACCGAGGAGGAACGGGAGGCGCTGACGCAGAAGCCCGGCGTGATCGTCAACGTCGCCAAGCAGCGGAACGGCGACTTCGAGGGCAAGGTCGGCCTCTGGTTCGACGACAAGAGCTACCGGTACTTCGCGACCAGCGAGAAGAGCCAGTGGCTGCGCAGCTATCTGCGGGCCGACGATCGGCTCCCGATCGAAGAGGCGGCGTGAGCGAGGACGACATGACCACGGGCGACAGCTACCCCGGAGGAGACTACGGCCGGCATCGGTATCGGGACGAGAAGCCAGAAGGAAGCGCAGGCATGAGCGCAGTGACGATGGTGCGCGTCGTCGGCCCAAACTTCGTTGCCGGCATGGATGTGGCCAACGGCAAATGCGTCGAGTGCGCGCCGATCCTCGTCAAATGGTGCAAGGGCAAGACGGAGGATCAGTTGCGGGAGTTGTTCCGGCAGAAGGGCTGGCGCGCCTCGATCATCAACATCGATCACGTCAATCAGCTCTGAGGGCGCACCACACCGTGAGCAAGCGGAAGAAGCGCAGGGAAGGACGAAAGCCCATGCAGGGCATTGCCCGGGAGCGGAACGGCCGCTCCTCGCGCCGCAAGGTGCACGTCCAGCAGCGAGAGGCGATGTCGGCGAAGGAAGCCCAGTCCGTCGCCGTGGAGGCCCGCATGCGCATATTCGGGCTCAGCGAGGAGCAGGCCTCCCGCAACGTCGCCGGCCGGCCCAACGCCGGCACCCTGCACGGCCGCATGTGTCTCGCCGGCGAGATCAGCCGGGCGCAGTGGGACGCGGCGGAATGGTGGATCGGCAAGCGCACGGCATGGCTCCGGGCGATCGAAACGCCGGAGCAACGGACGGGCGAGACAGGCGGCGGGACCCTCGATGAGGGCCGCCACGCCGAGTGGTGCGCAAAGGCTCGGTCGACATGGACCGCGGTGCTCGACTGCGTCCAGCAGGCCAGCACCGAGACGCGGTCACCCCTCGCGTCGGCGCTCGATGTGATCCTGTGGCGGGGCGAGCACCTCCCGCATCTGGTCGGGGACCTCCGCATCGCGCTCAACGCGATCCACCGGCGCTTCCTGTCGGGAGGCCGGGAAGCGGCTTGAGGACGCACATGCCTGATCGATCAGCGCCATCAGCCGTTTGCGCAAGGCGGCATCCGGCGGCGTATAGCGGCCCTTGGCATGTGCCTGCGTCGTCGTCAGCGGCTCGCGGAGCTCGTCGGCGACCTGCTGCCATGTCCACCCGTGCCGCTCGCGCCAGGCGCGGAGGACCTGGTCGTAGGGGCGGGGATCAGTCTCCCAGTCGTGCACGTCACTCCCTCGTCTTGTTGCCGCCGCGGGCGCGGTTGTGGATGTTGTAGACCGTGCTGCGCGATATCCCCAGCGTTGCAGCGATGTTGCGGGCCGACTTGCCTGAGCGGAGCATTTCGAGCACGGCGGGCGCGTGGTTTGGCCTGCGCCGATGTAAGCGCGGCCGGTTGAGGAGACCATAGACTTGCTGCCTGGTGATGCCGAGGCGTGCGGCAATCTCATCCAGGGGCACGCCGTCGGTGCCGAGCGCGCGGACTTGCGCCTTGGTCTCCGGCGTGAGGTCCGAGCGCCCCTGCCGTCCGACCACCCCCATCGTTGCCCGTATCTTGTAGACGGTCGGGTCCGGCATCCCGAGACGCTCCGCGATGGCCATGCCGGTCAGGCCCTCGCGCGTGAGCGCCATTACCTCGGCCCGGATTTCCGGAGTGATGGCCCGGTGTGTGCCGCGGTTGCGGTGCACACGGTTGGCGATCTCGATGCCGGCCTTGGCGCAGATGTATGAGGCCTGTCCATAGCTGACGCCGGCGGCTGCGGCGGCCTCGGTGCAGGTTGCCCCCTTGCGCACCCGGGCAATCACTGCGCGCCGCTGTTCGTCGGTGATGTGGCGACTCGCGGCCCGACGCGCGGCTCTCGGTGAAATGACGCCGGCGGCGCGGCATGCGAGACGGATGAGGTCTTTGTCCCGCCCGACGGCGCGTGCAGCCTCGACGTAGGTGTGCCCCGCCGACACGAGCCGCATCGCCTCCGCGATCTCCGGATCGACCGGGGCGGTGTCGGACGTTCGCGTAGCACCATTCGGCGACCGACGGAGCATCCACCGCAGCCGCCCGAGAGACCCGATGCTGATGTCGAGATCGGCGGCGATATCCGCCCGCGGCCGGTCGGACAGGAGTAGGGCAGCGACGTCGGGCGCCCGCCACCAGCCCGCGGGGCGGAGAACGCGGCCGAGAACGGCATGGCGTGCATTGACCACGGCTCCGACCGACACGCCATGCCTGGCGGCAAACTCCTCGATGGTCATGTCGGACAGGTCGTCGGTGCGCTCCTCCCACCAGGCCGCCCGGTCGATCTGCCAGTCATGGCCGAGGATCCGACGCAACCGCTTGATGGCGGTGCGTCCTATCGGGAGTCTGATGCGCGCAGGCGTGTGGCGCATGCTGGTGAGATAGAGCACCAGATTCTCGGTCAGGATCACGCGCGGGCCGCCCGCCTGTCCGGCGCCCCGCGGCCGATCGGAGGGCCACCCGAGGGCAAGATCGAATCCGTGCGCCGTCGGTCTATACTCGCGCACGTCCCACTCGTCGCCAAAGGCGTCGACGATCTGGTCAACGATTGTCGCGCGGCGAGCCAAGGCTCTCGTCCTGCATGAGGGCCAGCGCCGAGCGCGCCCGGTCAGGCCGGTCGGTCTCGAGCCACGCCCCGCGCTCGTCGCGGAGCCGACGGAACGTCGCCCCGTCGAGGACGTCGCTGCTCCGCGCATAGAGCAGGACGCCGGCCCCGTACGAGGACCGGCTGTCGTGCACCGTCCAGCGGAGAGACCGCGAGGGCTCGCCTGGAATGTGGAGGCGGTAGGGCATCAGGGCCGCATGTCGTCGGCGAGGTGGCGGTCGTAGACCTCATCCGGCGTCGCGGCGTCGGTCCACGACGTGAGGCCGGATGACCCAGACCCGACGAAAACGATCCCGCCGCGTTGCGCCTCGGCATGGTGGACGATCTGATAGCACTGGTTGGAGACGGTCGCCCCCTCGTAGGGCGCCTCCCAGGCGGTCCACTCTGACGGATCGGTATCGTCGAGCTCGTCGCGCAAATCGGCGACGACGTCAGCGATGGCGATGGCGGTGAGGTTGGTCATTGTCGCGCCCCTCACAGCGAGTACGTGGCACCGTCGGCGCCGGTCACAAACTCGGCGATGGCGAGCCCGGTGACCGTAAAGTCGACCAGACTGTTGCCAACGACGCCGTTGCCGGCAGCGTAGAGATCGCCCGCGATATCGTTGAGCGTCGTCCCGTCGACGATATCGTCCTCGTCGATCACGATGATCTCGGGCGAGAGGCCCAGCTCGGCGGCGGCGGCCAGCCGATGCGATCCCTCGATCGCAACCAGACCATAGCAGGTCTCGACTGCGCGGATGACCGGAGCGCCAAGGACGCGCATCTCCTCGATCACCTCGGCGAGGTGATCGGCGTCGGTCGGGTTGATGGCGGTGATGTACATCCTGGGTCTCCAGAGCCGCTCTACCCCCGCGGCGCGGGCGGCAACTTCGTGCTGCCGATGAATGGAGTATAGGGGAGGATCACCCCTATTGTCAAGTGCCTTAGACAACGCGCCGGCAAGCACTGTCTGGTCACGGCGTACCGGTCGCGAGGCCTCTTGACATCGTCTCCGCATCGCGGTAGCCGTCAGTTACATCATCCTGCATGATTTGCGCCTTTGCTCCCACAAGGCACACGCCCTGAGGTAAATGGAATAGGGGAGGTTGGCGGGTTGGACTCCTGCCGTGGAGCGGTTCGCGACCGCGCACGATAGCTCAACCGCAGTAGAGCGCCCCGGCCTTGCCATCACTGCCCAAGTAGCTCAGCAGGATAGAGCAGCCGCCTTCGAAGCGGCGGGTCCGGGGTTCGAATCCTCGCTAGGGCACCAGTTTCGAGAATTGGCGAGCGGTGTGGAAGGACACACCCGTTATTCGACGGTTGGGCCATTCTAGTCGGCAGAGGACGCGCGCTGAAGCTGACGACGAGCCTAGGAACGGCGCCCTGCCACTCAGGTGCGAGTGCAGTCAGATCAACTGCACGGACGGCTTGATGCTAGCGTGGGGCGTCAAATCAATGGAGCCGGTTTCGAGCCCGGCCTCGCCAAGTCACACAGCCCGCCCGGGAAACCGAGGCGGGTTTTTCTATGCCCACGCAGCACATGGCCATGCTCAACGACAGGCAGAAGCGCTGATGACCAGCGGGACAAACCCAAAGCCGGAGCAGGACCCAGACACCGGCCGATTCGTTTCGGGCAATATCGGCGGCCCTGGCAGGGGCAAGGGGAATCGCAACAAGCTCGGCGAAGCCTTCATCGCGGACCTCTACGCCGACTGGCAGGAGCACGGCAGGGGCGCCGTGGCGAAGGTCCGCGAAGAGAAGCCCGACGCATATCTGAAGGTGGTCGCCTCGATCCTTCCGCGTGAAATCAAGGTCACCACGGAGCAAGACCTTGATGACGCCGAACTCGATCGACGCATCCGGCAGCTTGCCGCCGCCCTATCCCTCGAAATCGGAGATCCGGAGGGAACTGGCGACGCTGCTGGCCGAGAAGAAGCGCCGTCGCGACACTAACCAGCTCGCGCAGTACCGACCTTACGCCAAGCAAGCCGAGTTCCACGCAGCCGGTCGCGCCCACCGCGAGCGGCTGTTCATGGCCGGCAACCAGCTCGGCAAGACTCGGGCGGGCGGCGCCGAATGGGCTATCCACCTAACGGGGCGATATCCCGACTGGTGGGAGGGCAAGGTCTTCAACGCGCCGGTACGGATGTGGGCCGCGGGGGTGACGGGGGAGTCGACCCGGGACAACCCGCAGCGCGTTCTTGTCGGCCCACCGGAGCAGCAGGAGGCGTGGGGCACCGGGATGATCCCGGCAGACGCCATTGTCGACACGATGATGGCGCGGGGCATCGCCAACGCGCTCGACAGCATCGTTGTTCGCTGGGGCGGCGGCGGGGACGTCCAGGCCGGGCACAGCGCGCTGGCGTTCAAGAGCTATGAGAAGGGCCGGGAGAAATGGCAGGGCGAAACCCTGCACGGGGTTTGGTTCGATGAGGAGCCAGGCGCCGACATCTACGGAGAGGGGCTGACACGGACGAACGCGACGGGCGGGATTACGATCGTTACGTTCACGCCGCTCAAAGGAATGTCGGAAGTGGTCATGCTGTTCCTCACCCAGGAGCAGTTGAAGGAGATGACGGCACGGTGACGCGGCACGTGACGTTCATGACCATCGACGATGCGGAGCACTACACGCCGGAGCAGCGCTCCGCGATCGTCGCCGGATATCTGCCGCACGAGCGAGAGGCGCGGGCGAAGGGCATCCCGGTCATGGGATCGGGTCGCATCTTCCCGGTGCCGGAAGAAGACATCGCCTGCGACATCATTGAAATCCCGAAGTGGTGGGCGCGCCTCGGGGCAATGGATTTTGGCTGGGATCACCCGTTCGCCGCCGTTGAACTGGCCTGGGACAAGGATGCCGACATCGTCTACGTGACGAAGGCCTATCGTAAGAGCGAGGCGACACCGGTTATCCATTCTGCCGCGCTGAAGCCATGGGGCGCCCTTCGCTGGATGTGGCCGCGGGACGGCAACCGCCAGACGCTGGAAGGCGCCGGCAAGGCGCTCGCGGTCCAGTTCGTCGCGCAGGGTCTCGATATGCACCCCGACCATGCGCAGTTTGCAGATGGCTCCGTCAGCGTCGAGGCCGGGCTGATGGAAATGCTCGACCGGATGCAGACCGGGCGTTTCAAGGTCTTCCGGCACCTGACCGAGTGGTTCGAGGAATTCCGCCTATACCACCGCGACAAGGGTGTCGTCGTGAAGCTCATGGACGATCTTATGTCGGCCACCCGTTACGGGGTCATGATGCTGCGGTTTGCCGAGCCGCTCGAAGACGAGCGCCCCAGGCCTGATCGCCACTACGGCGGCGCCGGGGCGTGGATGGGCTAGCCCAAAGGGCGCGCAACGCATGGCCGAACCCGACGACATGACCGACACCGAGCGTGCCGGCGGCGAAGCCGTGCGCGATATCCTGGCGGAGGCGCGCGCGGCGTTCGAACTGGCGCAGGAGGCCGAGGACGAGAATCGTGCCGCGGCCGAGGATGACCTTCGCTTTGCTCGGTTATCGGAGCAGTGGCCGGAAGCAATCAGGCAGGAGCGGGAGAAGGAAGGCCGTCCCTGTCTGACGATCCCACGGATGAACGCATTCATTCGCCAGGTGGTCAACGATGCCCGCCAGAACAAGCCGTCGATCAAGGTCCACCCGGCCGACAGCGGCGCCGATGTCGAAACCGCGGAAATCATCAGCGGGCTGATCCGCAACATCGAATATGCGTCGAATGCCGATGTCGCCTACGACACTGCGGTTGAGTACGCGGTGTCCTCCAGTGTCGGATATTTCCGGATCGGTCTCGACTACGCCTTTGACGACACGTTCGACCTCGACATCACGATCAACCGGGTTTCGGATCCGTTCCTGATCTACGGGGACCCGCATTCGACCTCCGCCGATTCATCGGACTGGAATTCCGCCTTCGTCGTCGAGCGCATGACGAAGGACCGCTTTGAGGCGAAGTGGAAGGGCGCCGACCCCGTCGACTGGGCCGGGGACTATGCCGATCTCCCCGCGCCATGGTGCGACGACGAGACGGTGATGGTCGCGGAATGGTGGACGCGCGACGAGGTCGAGCGCCCCATCGTCAAGCTGTCCGACGGGACGATCGTCGACGCCGACTGGCTGGCGAAACCGTTCGATGAGAGCGGCATCCCGCGCGTCGCAATGCTCGCGACGCAGGGCATCAGGCCGGTAGCCGAGCGCAAGACCAAGGCGCACAAGGTCACGCAGCGCATCATGACCGGCGCGGAGGAGTTGGAGGCCAACGACTGGCCCGGGCGGTACATCCCGATCGTGCCGGTCTACGGCGACGAAGTCATCGTTGACGGCAAGCGCTACCTCCGCTCCCTGATCCGCGACGCGAAGGACGCGCAGCGGATGTTCAACTACTGGCGCACCAACTCGACGGAGCTGGTGGCGCTGGCCCCGCGCATTCCGTTCATCGGGCCGAAAGGTGCATTCAAGACCGACGCCAACAAGTGGGCGACGGCGAACCGGGTCAGCCACGCATTCATCGAATACGACCCCGTTGCCGGGGGCGGCGTCCCGCAGCGACAGCCGCTCGACTTCGGGCCGGCGGCCGGGGCGTTGCAGGAGGCGCTGAACGCCTCGGACGACATGAAGTCGATCATGGGGCTCTACGACGCCAGCCTTGGCGCTCGGAGCAATGAGACATCGGGCCGGGCCATTCTTGCCCGGCAGAGGGAGGGGGATGTATCCACCTTCCACTTCATCGACAACCTCAACCGTGCGATCCGGCATGCCGGCCGCATCATCATCGACTTGATTCCTCACGTTTACACGGCGGAACGCATCGTGCGCGTGATCGGTGAGGACGGATCGCCGAAGACGATCCCGATCGGCAAGCCGACCCCTGTGACGAGCAAGGACGGCCGTCCGCAAACGGACGGTCAGGGCAATCCGATCGTGAAGGTCTACGACCTCGCCGCCGGCAAGTACGACCTGACGGTGTCGTCTGGCCCCTCGTTCACGACGCGCCGCGAAGAAGCCGCGGCACAGATGACGGAGATGATCCGGGCCTTCCCCGCGGCGGCTCCGATGATCGGGGACATCCTCGCCAGGAACCTCGATTGGCCTGGTGCTGACGAGATCGCGGAGCGCCTGAAGCCGAAGGACGCCGAGGGCCTGCCCCCTGAGGTTCAGGAGATGATCAAGAAGGGGCAGGAGCTGATCGCCGAGCAGGCCGAGGAACTGAAGGCGCTCAAGACCGACAAGGCGATCGACGCAAAGAAAGCGGAGATCGACGGCTACAAGGCGGAGACGGATCGCCTCAAGCTGGTCCTGCCGATGCTGGAGCCCGAACAGCTTCTGGCCGTCGCCCTGCAGACGACGCAGCAGGCGGTCCAGAGCCCCGACGTGGCGCCGGAGAGCGCCCTTGGGATGGCGCCGCCTCGCGCGGCGTCGATGCCGATGGCAAACGGGGCAGGCCAGCCAGTGAATGCCCCGACCATGCCCGCGCCCGGGATGCCGCCCTTCGGGCCCGGGCCGGGCGGTCAGTAGGAGACCGCGCTGATGGCGACGCTCGACATCTCGGAGTTCACAGGCCTCGCGCTCAACGGCAACTCGCCGTTCGTGCAGGAGCCGGCCGTTGCGAATTCCACCGTGACGTTTACGACGGCGACGCAGAGCTCGGCATTCACAGATCGCACCAGCATCGTGAAGCTGGTCCCGAGCGCGGACTGCCGGATCGTCTTCGGCGACAACCCCACGGCGGTCGCCACCAGCGAGTTTCTAGCCGCGAACCAGGAAGTCTGGCGCGGCGTCAGGCCCGGACAGAAGCTGTCGGTCTACGACGGCAGTTCATAGCCGGCCGCCAACGTCACCAACCGCAACACGGAGTGATGCAACGATGCCTCCCGGCAGCGAACAGGAAGATATCATCGAGGCCCCGGCCGGCACGGAGCCGGCGGCGGGGGAGTCCGACGACACCGACATCGAGCAGGAAGGCGAAAGCCTCGACGGCGCCGATGAGGAACTGGAGGGCGACGAGCAGGACGAGTCATCCGGTCTCGAGGAGATCGAGTATGAGGGCGAGCGCTACGCCGTCCCGGCCAAGCTGAAGGAGGCCTTCCTTCGCCAGTCCGACTACACCCGCAAGACGCAGGTGCTGGGCGAGGACCGGCGGCAGGTGGAGGCTGCGCGCGAGATCATCGCCGCGCAGCACAAGGCCCTGGAAGAGGACCGCGAGGACCTCGGCAAGCTGGCCAGCGTCGATGCCCAGATCAAGCACTATCAGCAATACACCCAGGCTCAATGGGATCAGTTCCACGAGCAGAACCCCATCGAGGCGCAGAAGCTGTGGCGCCATTATCAGAGCCTGAAGGACTCCCGCGGCGATGTCGTCGCGGCACTTGAGAAGCGAGCCACCGAACGACGCGAGACTGCGGCGCGAGATTTCGCCAACCGCACCGCCAAAGCGGTCAGTGAGCTGCAGCGAGACATCAAGGGCTTTGGTCCGGAAGTGGCCAACGCCATCACGGAGTTCGGCGTCAGCCAGGGCTACACCCGCGAGGAGCTTTCGAGCATCGCGGACAGCCGGCCGATCAAGATCCTCCACAAGGCCATGCTGTACGACCAGCTCATGGCCAAGCAGCAGAAGGGCGCCGCCCGACAGTCCAACCCCTCCGCGACGGTGAAGCCGCTGAAGCAGGTCTCCAAGGGGACCTCGCGACCGGCGGCCTCATCGGCCCCGTCCGACAAGGACTCGGACGAGGAGTGGCTGAAAAAGCGGATGGCCCAAGTCCAGAAACGCGCCTGACCGAGCCGACCCCGCCCGCATGACCGGCCGCCCTCCGAGGCGGCTTTTTTCATGCGCGGGGCTCCGGTGAGGCGCCACAGCCTCAAAGGATCAGCCTCCAATGGCCAATTCCATTCTGACCCCTGTGGCGGTCACGCGGGAATCCCTCCGCGTGCTGCACCAGAAGCTCAATTTCGTCGGCTCCATCAACCGGCAGTACGACGAGAGCTTCGCCAAGACCGGCGCCAAGATCGGTGATTCCCTGAAGGTCCGGCTGCCGAACCAGTATAAGGTTCGCACCGGGCGCGTGATGGACGTGCAGGACACCATCGAGTCGAGCGTGACCCTGCCGGTGCAGACCATCAAGGGCGTCGACATGAGCTTCACGCTCGCCGACCTCACCCTGTCGCTGGACGATTTCTCCAAGCGGATCATCCAGCCGGCCATGTCGGTCCTGGCGGCCAACATCGAGGCCGACGCGCTCTCGATGTACAAGGACGTCTACAACCAGGTGAACAACCAGGGCGCGGCGATCACCATGAACAAGGTGCTCCAGGCCCGGAAGCATCTGGTCGACAACCTTGCCCCGGCGGGCGACTGGCAGGCGCTTCTGAACACCCAGGACAACATCGACCTCGTCGATGCGACCAAGGGCCTGTTCCAGGACTCCACCAAGATCGCGCAGCAGTACCGCGAAGGCTACATGGGTCGCACTGCCGGCTTCGACTTCGCGGAGAATACGCTGCTCCCGGCGCACACCCGCGGTGCGGCGGATACCGCCTACACCACGGACACCCGGACCTCGGCTCTCCCGACCACCGAGCCGAATACTCCGGTCACGTCGATCACCGTGGCTTCCGGCGCCAACGCCATGAACAAGGGCGATGTCTTCACCATCGCCAATGTCTACCGCGTGCACCCGGAAACCAAGGTGTCGACCGGCGTCCTGCAGCAGTTCGTCGTCGCGACGGACTACACGGGCGGTGCCGGTTCGGTCACCATCAGCCCGGCGATCATCCTCGCCGGCCCGAAGCAGAACGTCACGATCCCGAGCACTTCGGCGACCGCTGGCCTCACCTTCGCCGGCACGGCGTCGACCGCTCACGGCATCTCGCTCGCCTACCAGAAGGACGCCTTCCTCTTCGCGACGGCCGACCTTCTGCTCCCGGATGGCGTCGACTTCGCCGCCCGGAAGGTGCAGGACGGCATCTCCATGACCATCGTCCGGCAGTACGACATCAACAACATGTCGATGCCCTGCCGCGTGGACGTGCTCTACGGGTACGTGACCGCCCGCCCGCAACTCGCGAGCCGCATCGCCAACAACTAGGGCCGACCACGGCCTGAGGTCGGCGCGGCTCGCAGCGCCGACCCGCTCTCTGAACCAATCAACACCCCTGAAAGGAGCCGGCTATGGCTATCGGCAAGCAACTCTCGGACGGCAACCCCGATGGCTCGTGCCTCGGGCAGTCCGCCACCGACAAGGTCGCCTTCTACGGCGCCGCGCCCGTGGCGCAGCGTAGCGGGGCAGCGCAAGCCACGTCGATCATCGGCACCGCGTCGCTGACCGCCCTCTCGACCGCGCAGGTCGCCTATCTCGCGGAGATCGGCAACACCCTCACTGCGCTGGGGCTCTGGAAGGGCTCGGCGTAGTGCCCGCGGCGCCGGGCAAGGTCGTCTTCGCGACGCCCACTGTTGCCCGGCCCCATGCGCCCTATCTCGCGGCGCTCGAAGCATCGGTGCCGGCCCTCGACGCGGCCGGCATCGACCATTCCGCCGTCTTCGAGGTCGGCAATCCGTACATTTCGTGCGCTCGCGCGACGATGCTGCGGAAGGCGCTGGATGCCGGGGCGGAGATCGTCGTCTTCATCGACCATGACCTGTCGTGGCGCCCTGGCGATCTGGTGAAGCTGATCCGGACTGAGGGCGATGTCGTCGCCGGCCTCTACCGCTTCCGCAAGGCCGAAGCCGAATACATGGGCTCGATCTTCGCCGATGGTGAGGGCCGGCCCATGCTTCGTGAAGACGGCTGCATCAGGGGCGAGAATGTCCCGGCCGGCTTTCTCAAGGTGACGCGGGCGGCTGTCGCAAGGCTGATGCGGGCCTATCCGGGCCTGATCTACGGCGATCCGATCAGCCCGCACTTCGATCTGTTCAACCATGGTGCCCATGAAGGGCTCTGGTGGGGCGAGGACTATGCCTTTTCACGCCGCTGGCGAGAATGCGGCGGCGAAATCTGGATCGTCCCCGACCTCGACCTGACGCATCACGGGGCCGACGAAGCGTACCCAGGCAATTACCACAACTTCCTCCTCCGCCAGCCCGGCGGGAGCGAGGACCCCGCCAGGATTGCAGCATGAGCACCGTAGAGACGCCTGCCGCTCGGACGGCTGTCGATATCCCTGATGGCTGGCGCGAGCTTGGCTGGCCGGCACTCCGCTCCCTCGCGTCGAAGCTCACGGACGAGCCCGTGCGGGACAAGGACGATGCGGTGCGGGCGATCATGGCGGAGTTCCAGCGTCGTGCGATGCGGGTGCCGGCGATCGAGGCGCCTCCGCGCGTCATCCCGACGGTGGAGATCCCGCCGGACTGGCACGAGACGATGAGCGTTGCGCAGATCATCGACCTCGCCCGCCAGATCGAGCCTGCCGGCAACCCTGTCGAAGTCATCCGGGCCGAACTGGCCCGTCGTTCGTCAATCACCCCTGCGAAAGGAGCCTGACCATGGGCGTGCAGCTTCACGAGGACCGCTTCGGCGTCACCAGCTTCACCCTGGACGCGAACATCACCGAGACCAACACGACGCAGGAGGTCGATGTCACGATCCCCGGCCTTAGTCCCGGCATGTTCGTCGCCGTGAACAAGCCGTCGCATTCGGCCGGCATCGGCATCGTCAACGCCCGCGTGAAGGCGGAGAACACGCTCGCCATTACCTATGTCAACGCGACCGGCAGCGGCGTCGACCCGGCAGGCGAGACCTACCATCTCTTCTGGTTCCGGCCGGAGAACATCGTCCCCGGCGTCGTCAATCCGTAACGGCTGACGACTTCGGTTCGGGGAACGAGGCGCCGCCATGGCGATCACCAACTACGGCGAGCTGAAGACGGCGATTGGCACGTGGCTCGCCCGTTCCGGCGACTCGTCCATTACCGGCAACGCCGGCGACTTCATCGCGCTCCTGGAATCGCGCCTCAACCGGTGGCAACCGGCTCTGCGGACGGCCGAGGTCGATACCACCGTCACCGGCACGCCGGGGTCGCGTCTGATCGCACTCCCGCTCGACTTCCTCGAGCCAATCTCCCTGCACCGCACCACGGGCGGGGAGATTTACGAGCCGATGCATCCGTTTATTCCCGGCACGGTGCGCCTCGACCCCGTCGCGGGCACGCCGACAGCATGGGGCATTGACGGCAGCAATATCGTGCTTGGCTGCCTCGAAGCGCAGGCGGACACCTTCGCTTTTCGCTACCGCCAGAAGTTCGCGCTGTCCGATGACACGCCGACCAACTGGCTCCTGACGCAGCATCCCGATGCCTACCTGTTCGGGTCGCTCGTGGAGGCTCTGGCGTTCATGAAGACGGCGGGCCAGGCGCAAATCTGGAACCAGCGCTTTTCCGAGGCTATGGACCAGATCACGACGCAGGAAGCGCAGTCGAAAGCCATCGCCCCGTTGACCGTGGATGCCGGGCTGATGGCACGGCGCCCGTTCGATATTCGGAGAGGGCGGTAGGGTGGCGGTCCTTCCCTACGGGGTCTGGGCCCCGGATCGCTTCAATCACGACAGCGAGTTTGCCGGCGAGGCGTTGGGCGTCCTGCCCAAGGCGCGATCCTACGGTCCGTGGCCGGGGTTGGCGTCGACTTCCAAGGCTGTCGGCGATCCTGTTCGCGGCGCCTTCACTGCCCGCAAGGACAATGGCACCTTCGTCGTCTTCTGCGGCACGGCGGATGCCCTCTACAAGTTCTCGGGGGTGTCAGCGGACTGGATCGATGTCAGCAAGTCAGGCGGCTACAGCCTTCCGAGCGATGGGTTCTGGTCGTTCACGCAGTTCGACAAGTACCTGATCGCGACCAACGGCATCGACAACCCCCAATACATCGACGTCGATTCAGGGACGGAGTTCGCAGACCTTACCGGCGCCCCCAAGGCGAAATTCTGCAAGACGGTGGGAGATTACGTCTGGCTGGCGCAGCTCGGCGCGGCGCAGGGCCCGGCGGCGAGCGCCGGAGAGATCCAGGTGATCTGGTCCGGGCAGCGCGACCCTCTGCATTGGGAGATCGGCGAGAAGTCCTGCGACTTCGCGACCTTCTGGGACGGCGGATTCGTGCAGGGCGTCACGTCGCTGATCGGCGGCCTCGTCATTCTCCGGAGCGGCATCCAGCGGTTTGGTGTCGGGTCCTACCGGGCGTTCGATTTCGCCCCGGTGCTCGATGCGCAGGGGACGGACAGCCCCTCCTCGATCGTGCAGGACGAGGCTGCGGTCTACTTCTATTCCCCGGGCGGGTTCACGGCGATTGCCGGAGGCGTCGAGAAGATCGGCTTCGAGCTTGTCGATGACTGGTTCTCGGACCGTGTCGACCAGAACCGGGTGAACGAGGTCATGGGGGCGCTGGACCCGGTCCGGAAGCGCATCTTCTGGGCCTTCCATACCGTCGACAGTTCCGGCGACGCCTTCAACCACATCATCGCCTATGACACCCGCCTGAAGCGCTGGACGCATGCCGAGATGGATACGACGACGGTGTTCCCGGCGGCGTCGCCGGGGATGAACCTGTCCGATATCGCGACGCTCTACCCCCAGCTCGACCAGGTGCCGTATCCGTTCGGCTCCCGCGTCTGGCAGGGCGGGGCTCCGGGCCTTGCGGCTTTCGGGACCGACGAGAAGCTGTCGTTCTTCGCCGGGCAGAGCCTCGCCGCGAGGGTGCAGACCTCGCTGTTCCAGCCGGTGCCGGGCGCTCGGGCCTTCGTGAACGGGTTCCGGGCCATCGACGACGCGCAGAGCGGAACGGGGAGCGTTGCAGTCTCGGAGCGGCCACAGGGCGCGGCGCAGGTGCTTCCCCCGGGGGGCGTGAACACGGAAGGCGTAATCCCGGCCCGGGCCAGCGGTCGCTACATGCGGTTCCAGCGGGATATCCCGGCCGGCGACGAATGGGAGAACTTGCAGGGCATCGATTTCGACGACGGCATGATCGTCGAGGACGGCGGCCGATGAGCGGGGTGTTCTCGGGCCTGCTGCCGTATCGCTCGGCGATGAAGGCGCTGGCGGGGACGAGCGCAACAACCTGCTACACGGTCGGTGACGACGGCGAGGACGAGATCATCCTCGCCGGGGTCGAGGTCGTGGATTCGACGGGCGCTATCGGTACCGCGGCCAAGATCGAGCACTATCGCGTCAAGGACACGACATCGTTCGTGATCGTGCCTGCATCGGTGGGCCTGCCGAGCGCGACGGAGAACCTCGTCTATGAGTGCATCCCGGGCCGGCACATGAAGCGCGGCGACGAGATCAGGGTGACGGGCGCTTCGGGCCACCACGTCTGCGTCAGCTACTGGCGCATCGCGCCGACCCCGGCCGGGGCGCAGCGGAGATAGGCGATGAGCACGGCAACCAATGTCGCGCAGTGGTCGACTACGGCCGCTGACAATTCCAATGCTGACAGCGGCCTGCCGGTCATGTCGGACACGATGGATCCGATCGGGCTCGACAACGTGCCCCGCGGCATGATGGCGGCCATCGCGAAGTGGCGGAAGGACTTCGGCGGGGCCATCGAGGCGGGCGGTACAGCCAATGCCCTGACGGCGAGCACGAGCAGCGGGCTCGAGGCCGCGCATCTCGCCGATGGCCTGATGATCGCGGTGAAGGCCGCCGCCGACAACACCAACGCCACCGTCACGATCAACGTCGATTCCACGGGGGCGAAGGCCGTCAAGCGGGCGGACGGCTCGGCGCTCGCGGTCGGGTCGATCAAGGCCGGGCAAATCCTGCTCCTGTTCTATGACGCCGATGACGCCAATTGGCGGGCTGCGAACATCGCCCCGGGCGTGGTCGGAACGGCCGCCGGGTACGACGTCGGCACATCCGGAGCGAAGGTCCCGCTTCTGGACGGCAACAACGCGTGGAGCGGGACGGCGGCTTTCTCGGGGGCGGTGACGTTCAGCGGCGCGGTCGCCATGAATGCGGGCGGCACCATCGGTGACGCTAGCGGCGACGCCGTCATCATCAAGGGGACGACGGTGAGTGCATTCGTTGCGGGGCTATTGTCCGCCTCAGACGCAGCCGCGTTTCGCACTGCTATCGGCCTCGGGACGATTGCCACGGAGGATGCCCCGCTGGCGACCAATAAAGGTGGGACAGGGGTCGCGGGAGCCGCCGGCGGTCTGCGCAACCTGATGAACAGCATCAGCGAGACCAAGGGCGGTATCTGGTACCACAACGGCACGTTCTGGACCGTGCTGAACCCGCCGTAGGAGAGAGAAGTGGCGACCTATTACCTTGCCGTCAACCCGAGCACCGACGTGGTGGCTTGGGTCGACGATTCTTCAGGCGGGTTCACGTACTTTTACTACGAGCACAGCTCGGACCATAACCTGAGCCATGCCATCTACACGAACAACACTGTCTGGCAGAACGCCGCGAACCGACGACTTAGTCTAGAGTCGACGACTGACGTTATCAGTTGGGAGTGAATCGGGCCCTAGCGGCGCTTCCCGCCACTTTTCGACTTTCCGCCCTTGTTGCTCTTGGGCGGGTGCAGGGTGAACGTCCCGTCGCCCCGGGGCGTGAGTGTCCAACCCGGCGGGAACTGTGCGTTCTTGAGGGTGAGCGGAAAGCCGGGGACGGAGAGATTGCTACGGGTGTCTCCCTTCATCCAGGCATAGTTCTTCGGGTCGAAGTCCTTCCTCATCCAGGAGAAATCGTTGGGATTGGGGAAAGCGGCCGCCGCTGAGGCGAGGGCGAAGCTCGTGAGCGCTGCGAGAACGATTGCCTTCATGGGTAGTCCTCCCGGTTGAAAATAACTCATATGAGATATATAAGTCATATGAGTTATACGGTCAACCAGAGGTGGGTTGGTGACTCAGAAACTCATATCAGTTAATGCCGGCCGCATGGGTCGGAAGCGGCGGTGGGAAGAGGACATGCAGGCGCGGTTCCCGAAGGGAACATTCGCGCGCATTGCCGCCGTGCTGATCGGGAAGGAGGATCGAACAGACTTTGTGCGCGCCGCCGTCGAGCGCGAATTGCAGCGTCGTGAGCGAGACGGTTCGGCCGAGAGCAACGACGATGACTGAACCGCTTCGCCTACCGGCACAGGCTTATGTCTATGTCATTGGTCCCGCTGACGGTCCTCAGAAAATCGGCAAGGCGGATGATGTCGCGCATCGACGCCGCATGCTGCAATCGGCCAGCGCGCATGATCTGTCGGTGAGCTTCGCCTTGCCGGTGAATCGCGACATGGCGCTTGACGTTGAGCGCCGCGCGCACTGGCTACTTCGAGAGGATCGACTTCGCGGCGAATGGTTCAATATCACGCCCGCCGAGGCTCGCGGCGCCGTAGAGCAAGCCATGGCGGATGTGCTCGCCGGGGAGGGGCGCCGAAAGGAGCCATCCAGGGCGGGCTACGGCGTTCACCCATGGCAACTCAGGGCGCGCGCGTCCGGCCTCACTCAGAGAATGCTGGCGAGGCTGCTTGGCCATACGGAGTTGACCGTCTCCCGCCAGCTCCGCGGCCATTGGGAAAGCGGCGTCCCGCAGCATGTGCGGGCGGCGATCATCGCCTGGGAACTGATGACGCCTGAGATGCGCGAGCAGTGGCTCGCCGAAGTCGAGAACACGCAAGACTAGCCGGGGCGCTGCTCCGGCATTATCCCCGGAGCACTCCATGTCAAACCGTACCGCGGCGATCCTCTCCGAGATCGAGTCCCAGCGTTCGTTCCTTGGCAGTCGCGCCGCTCAGCATGCAGGACGCATCGCGGAGCTCGAGGCAGAGCTTGCCGTCGCGAAAGCCGAGGTAGAGGCACAGCGCCTCCGGGCAGATGAGGCCGAGGCGAGGCTGGGCGCCATGCCGACACCGGTCGATGAGGGCCCGAACGGCCGATGACGCCAGCACTCGAACGTCTCAGCCGCGAGGACATCGCGGAGTATTGGGACGTGATCGAGCCGTACCTTGCCGAAGCGATGAGGCGCGGGGACGCCCCGCTATCGTCGGCCGACCTCAAGGCTCTCGCGCTTGCCGGGCAGAGACAGATTTGGGCGGCAATAGCCGGCACTGACTTGCTGGCGGTGGCGTCAACCGGGATGCGCCGCGGTCGGGATGGCGACGTCGCCTTTGTCGATTTCTGCGGTGGCCGTGGGTTGGAGCAGTGGCTCCGGCCCTGTCTGACCGAACTGGAGCGCCGCGCCTTCGAGGCCGGCGCAATCGCATTCGAGATCGAGGAAGGGCGCCTTGGGTGGCAGCGAGCGCTCCCCGAGTATCGCCCTGTCCGCGTAGTGCTCCGAAAGGACAAGCCACATGGCTAAAGGCGGCAACACCAGCACGCAGACCACGGCCAACGAGCCGTGGGGGCCCGCGGGCGATACGCTGGAACGGGTCCTCAGGAAGGGCAACAAGCTCTTCAACCAGGGCTCGGGCTTCAACGCCTATCCCGGCGAAGGGTACGTCCCGTTCTCCGACGAGTCCAACCAGGCCATGTCGCAGATGACGAGCATGGCGAAGCAGGGGAACCCCTTCTACCAGGGCGCCTCCAACTTCACCCGCGGGATTCTCGGCGGCGACTACGCGCACGATCAGTCCGGGTTCGACAGCCTGTTCGGACGGGCCGGCGCTCTTACCAACGGCCCCAGCATCAACACGGAAGGCGACTACCGAGGCCTGCTCAACTCGATGGATCCCGAGTTCGAGAACGTCGTGCAGAACACGGCGAACGACCTCGGCGACCAGATCAGCCGGCAGTTCGGCGGCGCCAACTTCGGGAGCGCCGGGCACAGCGACTACCTGACGAAGCAGGTCGGCGACGTCGTCTCCAGGATGCGGTCCGACAACTTCAACCAGAACCTCGCGAACAAGAACAGCATCCTCGGCAACATCAGCGGCGTGCAGGGCCAGAACTTCGCCAACGCGATGTCGGGGCTCGGCCTCCAGCGGGGCATCCTCGGGGATCAGGCCAACCTCAGCCAGCAGGACATCCAGAACATGTTCGGCGGGCTCGGGGCGATGGACTCGGTCTACCAGAGCCAGTTCCTCCCGGCCGAGCGTCTCGCTGCGGTCGGCGCCGCCAAGGAAGGCAAGGCCGGCGAGAAGCTCCAGGCTGACATGGATAAATTTGCCATCGAGGACATGAGCGACTGGGATCGGCTGATGAACCTGTTCGGCATCGCGAGCGGGACCGGTGCCCAAGGGGGAACGGCCGTGCAGTCGGTGCAGCAGCCCAGCAACCCGTGGAGCACGATCCTCGGCGGCGGCATGCTTGCGAGCCAGTTGAGGTTCTGATGGCCTACGTCACCCGCCCCCGGCTCACCCGATACGATGACCTCCGGGAGACGCCCATGCTCGAGGGACAGACCGTGTGGGAGCCGGAGCCCGTCGATACCGGCCTGCTCGACAAGAACGGCGTGCCGATCTTCCGCGTCATGGACCCGATCGGCTTCGTGGAGATGAAGGAGCGGGGGTGATGAGCATCCTCGGCGGCCAGCAGCGCGGCATGGGCTCCATCCTCGGGGGTGGAGGCGGCAACCCCTACTTCAACCCTCTCCGGATGCTCACGGCGCGGATGCCGGGGCAGGGTGCTTCTCCCGTCATGGCCGGCCTCTCGGGTTCTGGCGGGGGCGGCGGGCCGCCTGAGTACGGCACCGACGAGTGGGCGCTGACCTATGGCGGCCCCGGCGGCTTGCTCTGGCGACAGGTCGGCCGCGGGATGATGGGCAGCAAGAACCCGCTGTCCGTTCTCGACCCCGGCAAGGCGGCGAAATACTACACGGACGATACGATCGGCCTGCTCGATCCCCGCTTCCAGCAGGGCTACGCCAAGGGCAAGAAGGGGAAGTGACTTGGCGGGCATTCTCGGGCAGGCGCCGCAAGGATCGATCCTCGGCGGGTCTACCCCCTCGACGATCCTGGGCGGCCGGCCGTCATTCGCGACGATGTATCCCGGTGTGGCGCAGGGCGGGCAATCGATATCGGCCTACGAGCCGACGTGGCGCGACAGGGCGGCGATGTTCATGCAGGACACGCTCGGCGTCCCGCGCCACACCACGGCAGGTCTGCTCGGCTCGACGGGACTTGGCATCGGGGCAGGCCCCGGGCCGGGCGGGACGGGCCTTGCCGACCTGACGACGATCCCGGCCATCCCGTTCTACCTCGACGAGGCCAACCGGGCGGGCGAGGCCGGCGACACCGTTGGCGCGGCTATTGACACCGTGTCGGCCATCCCGATGGTCGGGATGGGCGTTCGTGCCGCGAACGCTGGCCTTGATGCGGCGCGTCCGGCAATCCGTGCCTATCACGGCTCGCCGCATGACTTCGACCGGTTCGACTTCTCGCACATCGGTTCGGGCGAGGGCGCGCAGGCCTATGGCCGAGGCGGGTATTTCGCTGAGCGCGAGGGGATCGCAAAGGGCTACAGGGATCGGCTTTCAAGCGGCGACTATGGGTTCCGCAGCGCCGACGACGTCTTCTACGAGACCGAACAAATGGCCCGCCTCGCTGCCGATGAACTCGGCGTGAGGCTCGATGATGAGGTTGATCGCGACGGATGGGAATGGGCGTTCAAGAACTTCGCCGAGCAGGGACAGTTCCACGATCACCCGGGCCAGTCGAAGGAGTTTCACGACGCCTACGAGATGGCAAGAAGGGCTATCGAGGACGCGGGGCTCCAGCGGCAGGCACCGGGCAGCATGTACGAGGTCGAGATCAACGCCACCCCGGATGAGATGCTTGACTGGGATGAGCCGCTCGCGTCGCAGTCGGAGTATGTTCTGGACCGGATAGTCTCAGTAAGCGCTCCCGGCCTGGGCCACGACGCCACTGGCAAGGATCTCTACCGGGCTCTCGCGAAAGAGTACGGCGACGGGGTCGCGGCGGAGATATTGCGCGACGCCGGCGTTAAGGGAATCCGCTATCTCGATGCGGGCTCGCGCGTGAGAGACGAGGGTCTCACCCGCAACTTCGTCGTTTTCGACGACAGTATCGTCGACATCCTTCGCAAGTACGGCATTGCCGGTCTGACGGCCGCCGGCGGCGCTGGCGGGGCGCTGCTCGCGGGCTCTGATGACGCCAGCGCCGATCCGGCCGGGTACACGACCGGCGGCAGATACTGAGGACACCTGACATGGCATCCATTCTCGGCGGCTCCGGCTTCGGCCAGAGCGGCGGCAGCATCCTTGGCGGACAGCCGCCCCGCATCCCCTGGGGCAGCAACCCCATGGTCACGATGGCGGGCTTGTCGCTGCTCGGCGCGCCGACGTTGCAGCAGGGGTTCCAGAACGTTGCCCAGAACGCGCCCTATGCGATGAACGCCAAGACGCAGATGCAGGACCGGATGCTTGCGCAGCAGGAGAAGGCGCAGGCCGAGGCCGACAGGAAGCGCCGCGCTGCCGCCATGTCGGCATGGATGCGCAGCCAGAGTGGCATGGACCTTTCGCCCGAAGAGCTGTCGATCGTCGAAGGCAGTCCTGAGGTCGGAGAAGCGCTCTTCGGCGCATCGGTCAAGAAGCGGTTCGAGCCGACCGAAGCGTATCGGCCTCTCACGGATCCCGCTGAACGGGCGCAGTTCGGCATCGCCCCTGACGACACGCGACCCTACCAACTCGGCCCCGGCAACAAGTTGTCCGCAGTCGGCGGCGGCGGCACGAGTGTCAGCATCGACACTGTCGGGACGATTCCGCAAGGCTACGAGCTGGTGAAGGATCCGGTGACTGGCGCCAAGCAGATGCGCCGCATCCCCGGCGGGCCGGCCGATACGTCGAAGCAGGACGCTGCCGCGAGCGAGAACCGCCAGATGAAGGCGGATATTGTCACCCAGGACATCGACCGTACCTTGAAGGCCATCGAGTCCTCGCCGGGCACGACGACCGGCATCGGCGGCACCATTCTCAAGAATATCCCCGGCTCCGGTGCCGCCAACGTGTCTTCGCTGCTCGATACCGTTAAGGCCAATGTCGGGTTCGGGCAGCTTCAGGCGATGCGCGATGCGTCACCGACAGGTGGTGCTCTCGGTCAGGTGTCGGAACAGGAGAACCGCTTGCTGCAATCGGTCCTCGGCTCGGTCGAGCAGTCGCAGAGCCAAGAGCAACTCACCTACAACCTCAAGCGCCTGAAGAACATCTATCTCGACATCATCCATGGGCCGGGGAACGGGCCGCCGCGTGAGCCTCTGGAAGGCGGCGGGGGGGATGGTTCGGACGGATGGACAGAGATCGAGCCCGGCGTTCGCATCCGGGAGAAGCCCTAATGGCGACGTTCGAGGTCCAGTACGGCGGCAAGACCTACGAGGTCGAAGCGCCGGATCAGGAGACGGCCCTGCGCGTCGTCAAGAGCGCCCCACAGAAGCCCTACTCCGGCACGCTCTTGCCGTTCAGCAAGGACGAGCATGGCAATGTCTCGTTCGACTCCAACGCTGGCATCCTTGGGGCCGGCAAGCGCCTGATCGGTGGCATTGATGACGTGATGTCCGGTCGGGTTGATCCCACGAGCGACCAGGGCATCGCGAACATCACTGACGCCGCGCTGGTCGGAACACCTGTCGGTGTGGGGACGCGCGGGGGGCTGGGATGGGCCGGCGCGGCGACTCGGAGCAAGGCCCCGGTTAAGGTCCCGACGAGCAAGGAACTCGTCGATACCGGAGGATTCGGCTTCGACATGGCGCGGCAGATGGACGTGCGCTATTCTCCTGCCGCCGTCCAGAACATGGCCTTGAAGTTGCAGTCGCGGCTTTTCAAGGCGGGCTACAGGGATACCCGTGAAAGCGCCAAGTCAGTCTACACGGAACTCAAGGGGCTCACCAAGCCTGCCGAGTCCGGCGCCTTCGCGTCAATTGATGATCTCCACTCCGTCCGCGCCGCCCTCCGGAAAGCTGCCGAAAACTTCAACAACCCGACAGGGCAGAAGGCAGCCGTCGAGGCGATTAAGGAGATTGACAAGTTCATTGCGAACCCTGATCCGGCGAGTGTTGTGGCTGGACCCGCTGCCGCCGCCGGGGGTGTCTGGAAGGACGCGATGGGCAACTACGCCGCTGGAAAGCGGAGCGAACGCATACGTGGCGTCGAGAAGAACGCTGAGCTTGACGCAGCAGTCGCCAACTCCGGCGGCAATCTCGAAAACCGAATCCGTTCCCGCGTCGGCGCTATCCTCAAGAGCGACCGGCTCAAAGCTGGGTATTCCCCGGAGGAACTAGCGATCATGGATGAGATCGCGAGGGGGACGCCCATTCGCAATCTCACTCGACGCATCGGCAATCTCGGTGGGGGCGGAGGCGCGCTGGCCGCGCTAATGGGCGGCATGGGCCTTCACTTCGGCGGGCCCCTCGGCTTGGCAGCGGCTGCGGCCGTGCCGTTCGGCGCGAAGGTGGCTGGCAATAGAATGGCCCAAAGCGCGTTGGGCAAGGCCGACACGGCCATCCGCCAGCGCTCCCCGCTCTACGAACAGCGCTTGGCGACAGCGCCCGCACCGCCGCCTCTTGCCAGCCCCGGCACGCGATCTGCGATGGGGCGTGTCGTCATGGGCGAGCGGGCCGTCAAAGCGGACAAGGAAGGGCTGTTCGAGGAACTCGAAAAGAACCGGATTTTGCCGCAGGAGTACGAAGAATACCTCCGGTTGAAATACGCTACGCGTAAGGGCGCCTAGTCGATTTCCCTTTCAAGCTCCCGGGCATAAGCTTCGGCTTCAAGCTTGTCCTGTAGGCGCTCGCCACGCTTCAACTGCCAACCCCATCGTATGGCGGCGACAAGGAAGACGGCAGTTGCCGCCATGGCTAATCCCAAAGGCAGATCTTCGAGCCAAGGCATGTTGGAGTATCGGGCGGGCGCGAGTATCGCGGCTACGATCGCGAAACCAAAGAAACCCATGATGCACAGGCACACGAGAATCTCTCGAAGCCACTGTGCCAGCCAGATCTTGTCGCGGAGATCGGCGTTGCCGTCGCGATCGCTCATTCGCCGGGATGGAGACGGGGGTGCTTGTTCTTGGGGCGGGAGAACCACAGCATGCTGAGGGCGAACAGGACCGAGCCGACCGGGACGATGGCGGAGATCAGGAGCAGCTGAATGTCGTTAGGCATGGCGCGTCAGGCGCTTCAAAACGTAGCTCATTGCGAGCACGACCAGTGCGAACGCCATCAGATACGCGGCGCCCTCCTGCCAGCCGGGGAATATCCCAGGGAGCGCGCTCACGATAGCGCCGCCGATGAGAAAACCCCACGGCATATAGTTGCCGATAGCGGCGCACGTGGTGCAGAAATCGTGCTCGGCGTTCATGGGTCACTCCTGCAGTACGTCTCGTAAGCCCAGATACCCGCTATGTAGGTGCCCCCGACGATCCAGAGAACGCCGGGCCCGAAGAGGTACGTGACCAAGTTCTCGACGCCCGACGCGAGAGCCAAGAAGGCGACCCCCACGCAGGCGATCACCTTCAGGAAACAATTGCGCGTAGCGGGGTCAGGTTCCCCTTCATCTCCGGACATCGGCCCTCCCAGCCAGGTGCAGCGTACACCGGATGCCCTAGATGTCAAAAATGAGGCCGGCTCAGTCCTTCGGCCCGAGCTCGGCATAGATTCGATCAAATGCTGCGGTCCGGGGTTCATCCACGGGGAAGGGGGCCCATCCGTTTGGACCGCCTGCGCTGGGGTGGAACAGGCTGGCGCCTTTATGCCCGCATCCGGTGCATCGGGCATTGTGCCGGATCAGGTTGCTTGAGGCGGCGCCGCCGTATCGCTCGATCAGCGGGGCGTATCGGATGGGCTTCGCCCTTCCGCAGCCATCGCAGACCAGCCACGTCCAATCAACGTGGACGGCCAGTTGCTCGAGAGTTGGCACCGGCCCGGGCGGCGCCGGCCTTGTCCGGTGACGCGGCAAGGATTCTTCGCGAGGCGTCTTGTCGCGCATCGTGCCGCTCAACCGCCCCGGAACACGACACGGAGAACTGCTCCGGTGTCCCGCAGGGCGGCTCTTACAGGCGAGAAGTGGGGCCAATAGGGGCGCTTCATCGCGCCACCGAGGATCGCTGCTCCGAACCAGACGCCGACCGCCGGCCCCATGGGGAGGAGCAGGATCGCGGCAGCGCCGAGGACGGTGAGGACGAGGGTCATTGGGCGGAGCAGGGCGTTAGTTCCGACGGCCCGTCGTGATCGACAAACAGAAGCGTATTCGCCGCCTCATTCTCAATAACGGCAACGGCATCGGTCCAAGGAGGACCGTATTGAGGCTCGGCATTCTCGCACAATAGCAGGACGGCGCCGCCTCGGGTTGGCGGCACGACGGCCATGCATTCATGGTCGGGGCCAAACACGCCTTCTGAGGAAATCTCCAGCGTGTCGGTGCAGTAGGTGACGCCTTCGCGGATCGGCAGATCATACGCAGCAGCGGGAATGGTCATCGCGACCAGAAGCAAAGCGGTTCGCATCAGCGGGCCCGTTCCATTTCGCCCTAAAGAACTACCACAGGAAGCCCTCCATGGCATTCGCTTTGGCGACACAACGTCCTGCCGAAATGCGGGGCGCCCGCAGGAGTATCGCGCCGCCCCCGGCGCTGACCGACGCGATCGCATACGCCGTGGGCCGCACCTACGGTCCCGGGTACTCATTCCAGGTGCGATCCGGCGTCGTCGCCGAGAAGAAGGGCACTTCGGGCGCCTCGTCGTCAGGGCGGCACATCCTCGACGGGCCCGGCGCGGCGGATGTTCGCATTTTCGACCCTCAAGGCAAGCAGATTACGGGCGCGGCGCTAACCCCGCTCGCACAGAACTGGGTCGCGAACTTCGGGTCGATCGGCGTCAATCGCTACGGCGGCGCGAATCGTGGCCAGCAATGGACCCACATGGATCTGGTTGACGGTGCCCACCTTGCGAAGGGGCAGTCACGGTATTGGTCCTATGGGGGTTTCGCGCCCGGCAGCGCTGAGAAAATCGGTGCCTGGGTTGGGAAGAAGGGGCAATGGGTCGATGGCCAGCCTCCGGACGACATCGCCACCGCGCTCTATGACGCGACTGCCGCCACGCGAAAGGCGACCGTCAGGAACGCGCCACCGCGCTCCGGCGTCCTCGTCAGCCTGTTCGGGCGCGGCGATCTCGGGACAGTCGATCAGCAGCCGCAGACGGCACAATCCGCCATCGCCAGCCTGATCGACCCCGGCGGCGGCACGGCCATCCCCGAAATGCCGTCGCCGCTTCTCGGCTTTGCGCCGGGCATGATTGAGACGGCGTCGCTCGGGGTCCAGCCGCCTTCGTCCATGCCCGTGCCTTCGTTCGACATGGCCAACCCGGCCATCCAGCCGCCGCCCCAATGGGCACAAGCGTCTGGCTTTCCGATCGACGAGGCTTTGACCGGGGCGAGCGCGCGGGACGTGCTCATGGGCGGTCCTCGCCCCAACCCCCTCCGTGCTCCTGTCGCCTCCGCGCCGATCCCCCCCGACATGGGCAGCATGCGGTCTGCGACCGATGTCCTCGACGCCGGCCCCCGCCTCAACCCGCGCAGGGCGATCGCTTCCGCTCCTGTCGGCCCGACCACGGCGCAAGGTGTGCTCGACATGGGTCCGCGCATCCGCCCGCCTCTCGAGGTGGCGATGCCGACGCCCCCGATGCGTCCCAGCAATTTCGTCTGGAATGGGGGCGGTGCCCCGGACGCATCCTCCACGCCCGATCCGCGGATGAACCCCCGGCGCGACCCCTTCGGCTTTCCCATCGACGTGACGCGTCCGGCGCTCGCCAATGGTGACGGCTCGTTCTCGACCGAAGAGACGACGACGTTCGACGCGGCGGAAGTCGGGATGCCGAGCGAGATCGTCACGGTTCCGACCATCATCAACGGCCAGCGCGTCAGCGAGGATGAGGCCAAGGCAGCGTTCGCGGCCGGACAGAACCCGCCCGTCCAGCGTGGCTTTGCCTCGTTCGACGATGCGGAGACAGCGGCGCAGGCTCGCACTGATGCGATCCCCGGAGCGCGCGCCACGGCAGACGCCCCGTTCGTGTCGTCGTTCCCGGCGCGCCCCGAAGGCCCGGCTGGCGGCATGCCCGCGGCCCCGTGGCAGCCGACCGTCGCCGGCCGCATGGAGGTGCCCGGCGCTCTCCCCGTCGCCGCTCCGGAGCCCGAGCGCCGGTTTCTCGACGATGAGCTCTACTCCCCCGGCAACCAGCTCGGCCGCAACCGCTTCGACAACTACCAGCACCGGCTGAAGACGCGGCAGGAGATTGCCGACTTCGGCGGCGCGATGGAGTCGCGCGGCCTGGCCCGAGATCTGCGCGACACCCGCCGGATGATGGAGCGGGAACTGACGGCGCTCCCCGGAACTGGCGTCGGCGCCGACCCGAGCGCATACCCGCCCGAGGCATTCACCGGCATGCCGTCGCTGACGGACCGCATCTCGGATGCGGCGGGGCCGCGATCGAGCGCGTGGCAGGTTGCCGGCCTGCCGGACCTCAACGGCGCATCCTTCCCGGGCCCGCCCCCGGCAGTCGGGACCGTAGAGGCAGGCAGCACGGGCGGCGAGTTCTTCACCCCCGCGCCTCCCATGCCGCGCGCGCCTCCGGACCTGATGTCCCAGCGGTTCGACGACGCTTTTGCCCCGGCCGCGCCGGGCATGATTGCGGACCTTCCCGGTTCTACAGCAAACCGGCAACCACAGCCGGCGATGACGGCGCAGGACGGCATCAATTCGGTCTTCGGAGCGCCTCCGGCACAGGCCACGCCGCCCAATCTCGCCATCCCCTTTGCTGAGGTCCCCGGCTTTGGGGTGCCTCCTGCCAGCGCCGCGACGATCGCCAGCCCCCTGCCGTCCCCGGCCATGCCCGCGCCCCAGCCGATCAGCATGGAGGCGTTCAACGATCGCTTCGGCGGCGGCTCCGTTGTCCGCCCCCCGACGCCCGTCCCCGGCCAGCCCGGGGTCGTCTCCGGCGAGATGCCGACCCCGGAAGGCGCGATGGATATCCGGCCACCGGTACAGGGCGGGCCCGCCTTCAGCCCGATGCCGGCGGCTCTTGCCGAGCCTCCGCGCCAGACCAACGTCGGGCAACAGAAGAAGGACGCCATCGGCCGTGTCCTCGGCGGCATTCTCGGCGGTGCCGTGCTCGGGCCCATCGGCGGCCTTGCCGGCGGCCTGCTCGGC